>ERZ1066120.217-NODE-217-length-59714-cov-39.130760_pt1 | contig 59714 bp, 49 predicted proteins | sample MGYA00382767_ERZ1066120 | MGnify/ENA primary metagenome ERZ1066120 (study PRJEB33369, sample SAMEA5778350) | biofilm metagenome | biome: Industrial cooling water; feature: Water cooling tower basin; material: Biofilm | place: United Arab Emirates | collected...
CGGAAGCCCGGCACGATGAACAGGTCCGTCGCGCCCCGGAACGCCCCGCCCCCCGCCAGCGCTGCCGACTCGATCAGCCGCAGCGCGGTCGTCCCCACCGGGATCACGCGGCCCCCCCCGGCCTTGGTGGCCGCGATCTCCTCGGCCGCCGCCTCCGTGACCTCGCCCCACTCGGCGTGCATCCGATGCTCGCGGACGTCGTCCACCTTGACGGGCAGGAACGTCCCCGCCCCCACGTGCAGCGTCACGCGCGTGAAGGCGACCCCCCGCGCCGCCAGCGCCTCCATTAGCGGCGCGTCGAAGTGCAGGGACGCCGTCGGCGCGGCCACCGCGCCGGGCTTGTCGGCCCACAGCGTCTGGTAGTCCTCGCGGTCCTGGTCGTCGGCCGGGCGCAGGGCCTCGATGTAGGGCGGCAGCGGCATGGAGCCCGCCCGCGCCAGCGCCTCTGCGAAGGCCTCGGGGGACAGCGCGAAGCGCAGGCGCGCCGTCCCACCCTCCGACCCCTCGAAGGTCGCGCTCAGACCCTCGCCGAAGTCCACCGCCTCCCCCTCGCGCAGCTTGCGGAGCGGCTTGAGGAGGGCGCTCCAGGCCCCCTCCCCGTGGTCCTCCAGCAGCGTGGCCTCGATCCGCGCCACGGCCCCCCCGCGCCTCCGCGTCCCCCGCAGCCGCGCCGGGATCACCTTCGTGTCGTTGAGCACCAGCCGGTCCCCGGGGCGCAGGAGGGCGGGGAGGTCGCTCACCAGCCGGTCCTCCAGCCGCGCCGGCCCGACCACGAGCAGCCGCGCCGAGGAGCGCGGCCGGGCGGGGCGCGTGGCGATGCGCCCCTCGGGGAGAGGGTAGTCGAAGTCCGAGAGCCTCATGCGCCTCGGCTAGCCCGGCGCGAGGCCCCCCTCAAGTGGGCGGCGGCCGCCGGAAGATGTCGCGGAACATCCCCGGCGTCAGCACGGACAGCGGGTTGACCGCCACGGCGGGGTCGGCGGGGTCGCCCCTGAGCGTGAAGCTGAAGCCGATCAGCCCCTCCCCGGGCCGCGTCAGGACGCTGCCGAGGCCGTTGACCAGGTAGAGCGGCGACAGAACGCCCTGGAAGTCCATGCGGCCGGCCGCGAAGGCGTAGGTGCCGTCGAGCGACAGCCCGAGCCCCGCCCCCACGGCGCTGCCCTGGGTCAGCGTGATCCCCCCGGGGTCGAGCCGGAAGCGCGCGGCGACGTCGTCGAAGACGATGCCGCCCTCGCCGAGCTGCTGGAGCAGCCCCACCACCGACACCGCGTTGAGCAGCGAGGCCAGCACCGGCGCGTCGCGCACCGTGAGGCCCGCGACGCTCAGCTCGCCCTCGTAGCCCGCCTCGCCCACCGGCAGCAGAAGCATGTCCAGCGACCCCCCCACCGCCCGCGCGAAGAGCCCCGCCGCCGCCAGCACCGCGCCCGCGTCGTCGCCCTGGACGCGCGCGCCGACCCGGCCCCCCTGCGGCGCCACGCGGCCCCAGACGGGCGCCACGCCGTTGACCCGGGCCCGGAAGGTGCCCTCGAGACCGAACTCGGTCGTGAACTCGCCGTGGAAGCCGGTGAGCGCGATGCCCTCGGTCACCTGCACCCGGTCGAGCGACGCCGAGATCGGCCCGCCACCCCCCGCGCCCCGCCCGCCCGTCCCGAAGTCGGCGCGGGACAGGTCGAGCGTGCCGCCCGCCACCTCCAGCGCCACCGGGCGGCTCCCGCGCCCCACCACGGCGCCGCCCACGTCCAGCCAGTCGCCCACCCGCAGCCGGTCGAGCGTGAGGCGGTCGAGCCCGCCGGCGGCCGTCACGCTCGCCGAGCCCTCCGCCGAGAGCCCCGGCGCCGTCAGGGCCAGGCGGTCCACGCGCACGGGCGCGCCGAGCCGCCCCTCGACCACGAGCTGGCCCTCGGCCCGCGCCGCCTTGGACCAGCCGGCGGCGGGCAGGGCGAGCCCGAGCCCGCGCAGGTCCGACCGCAGCGAGAAGGCGGGCGCCCCCTCCCCCAGCTCGACCCGAAGCCTGGCCCGCCCCTCGCCCGCGACGCTGCCCTCGGGCAGACCCACGCCCACCGCGGCGAGCGTCGCGGGCGACAGTGCCACGTCGGCCTCCACGACCGGGCGCCCCTCCCGAAAGGGCAGGGAGAACGTCCCGGAGGCCGAGATGCCGTCGAGCGTCGCCTCGCCCGCGACCCGGAGCCCCGCCACGTCCGCGCGCAGCTCCAGCGCCTGGGCCGCCAGCCGGCGCCCCGGGACCAGGCTGTCCGAGGCCACCTCCGAGAGCGAGGCCGCCACGTCCCAGGCGAGCCCCTCGCCCGTGCCGAGCCGCAGGGCGATGGTGCCGCTGGCCCTGGCCCGCCCCTCGGCGAGGTCCGGCGAAAGGCCCGCGCGCGACAGGAGGCGCCAGGGCGGCTGGTCGAGCAGCGACAGGAGCGCCGTGACGCTGCCCGCCGCGCTCAGCCCCACCTCCGCCGGGGGGGTGGGGCCCCCGCCCCCCGGCAGCGCGAAGGTCAGCCCCGCCACGTCCACGTCCCCCCCCTCGGGCGCGGCCACCCGGCCCCGGTCGAGCGCCACGGCCAGATCGCCCCCCTCCCAGGAGAGGCGGCCCCAGGCGCCCTCCACGGGGGGCTGCCCGTCCAGCGGGCGCAGCGTCACGTCCTCCAGCGCCGCGCTCAGGGACAGGGCCGGGGCGGCGCCGGGGCGCAGCCGGAAGGCCGCCGCCACGTCGCCCAGGGCTCCTGCCGTCAAGCGCGCGCCGATCCACTCGCGCACGCCCGGGAACCGCGCCTCGGGCCAGAGGGCCAGGAGCCGGCCGTAGGCGAGCCGCCCGAGCCGCGCGTCCAGCGCCACCTCCCAGCCCTCGCCCGAGGCGGCCAGCCGCCCCCGCGCGAGCAGCCGGTCGGCGGCCTCGCCCCCGCCCAGGTCGGCCGAGGCCTCGGCGATCTCGACCACGAAGGGGTCGAACCGCACCCGCGCCTGCGCCTCGGCGGCGGGCAGGCGCAGGGGCGCCTCGAAGAGCCCCGGCGGCGTCGCCACCACGTCCGAGAGGGCGAGCTGCGCCACCACCTCCCGCGGCATCCCCCCCCGCACGTCGCCGAGCCAGGCCCGTCCCTCGGCCTCCAGCGACCCCCAGGCGCTCTGCAGCGCCACGCTGTCGAGGCGGAGCGTCCGCGCGGCGGGGTCGTAGGCGAGGTAGGCGCGCAAGGACTCGAAGGGCACGGGCGCCGCGCCGCCGCGCGGGCGCAGCCTGCCCTCGGCGATCTTGAGCGCCACCGACAGGGGCCCGAGCGCCCCCCCTTCGTCCAGGGCCCCCCGGAAGGCCACGGAGATGGGCGCGTCCACGACGCTGAGCCAGGCGAGCGCGGGGGCCTGCGAGGCCACGTCCGCCGCCGCCACGTCCGTCAGCGTCACGGCCAGCGTCGCCGCCAGGCTGTCGCGCGGGCTGGCGTAGTCGAGCGTGGCCCGCGTGACGCCCGCGCCGCCCGACAGCACCGCCACGTCGCCCCTGAGCCGCAGCCCCTCCCGGTCGAGCAGGAGCGCGAGCGAGCCCCCGTCCAGCGTCCAGGCCCGCCCCGCGCGCTGATCCTCGTAGTTGACCACAAGCCCCTCGATGGCGACGCGGCGCAGCGCCTCGAGCGCCGGACGGTCGAAGACGCCCGCCACCCGCCCCGGGACGCCCGCCAGCCCCTCCACGCGTCCCACGCCCGCCTCGCCGCCCGCGCGGAAGGACAGGTCCACCGAGCCGTCGGGGCGCCGCGCGAGGTCCACCTCCGGCCCGCTCAGCGCGATCTCCTGCACGAGGAGCCGCCTCTCGAAGAGGAGGCCGCGCGGGGACAGCCGCGCCGAGACCTCGGGCACGCGCGCCAGCGTGCGCCCCTCCGCGTCGCGCAGGGTGGCGTCGAGGAGCCGCACGCGGGGGTGCAGGTCGCCCCCCACCGTGACCGAGATGGCCCCGAAGCGCAGGCTCCCGCCGCCCAGCGCGTCCGAGGCCGCCGCCTCCACGCGCTCGCGCAGCCAGGAGGGCGCCGTGACCTCCTGCCCCACGAGCAGCAGCGGCAGGGCCAGCGCCACCCCCAGCGCCGCGAGCAGCGAGAGCCCCGAGAGCCGCCAGGTCCAGCGCGCGCCCCGCAGCGTGCCGCGCAGGCCCCCCCGGGCCACCCGGGCGGCCAGAGGCGGGCGCGCCGGGGCCGGCGGTCCGGCGGGCGCCGCCCCGGACTCGCCGGCGCCGGGGGGCGGGCCGCCGGGGAGGGCGTCGGCGGGGGCGTCGGCGGGGGCGTCCATCCTTCTCCCCGTGGCGGCACGGTGCCACATCCTGCCCTCTCGGCCCCCGCGACGGAAGCGGCCCTTTCCCGGCCTCGCGGCATGATGAAGGCTCCCGCCCATGCCCCTGCTCGGCCCCGGCGAGTCCCTGCCAGCCTTCGACCTGCCCCGCGGCGGCGGCGGGCGCCTCTCGGACGCGGACCTGCGCGGCCGCCCGGTCGCGCTCTTCGTCTACCCCGGCGACGCCACCCCGTCCTGCACCCGAGAGGCCCAGGACTTCACCGCCCTCGCCCCCGGCTTCGCGGCGGCGGGCGTCCCCGTCCTCGGCCTCTCCGGGGGCACGGCGGCCGCCAAGGACCGCTTCGCGCGCAAGGCCGCGCTCGCGGTCCCCCTGCTCGCGGACGAGGGGCGGACGCTGATCCAGGCGCTGGGCGCCTGGGGCCCCAAGACGATGTACGGCAGGACCAGCGACGGCATCCTGCGCGCCTCGTTCCTCTTCGACGCGGGAGGCCTGCTGGTGCGCGCCTGGGAGGTGGCCCGCGTCGCGGGCCACGCGGCCGAGGTGCTCGAGGCCGCGCGCGCCCTTCGCCCGCCCTGACCGCTGCGGGCCGCAAGCCGCGAACCCCCCAGGGGAAACCGGCGCGGAGCGCAAGAGCCGCGTCGCCCGAGGGGGCCCCGGCGGGACTCGTCGGCGGAATCGGGTTCCCGGGAAGCTTGACCGTCGGCGGAAAGCCGCCACTTGCGGCATGCGTAGTCAGGCGCGTGCCCCGCCTTCGCCCAAAATCGTTGCGACCCGCCCCCCGGGCCGCTAGCCCTCCCGCCGGGACAGGCAGGCCGAAGCGGCCGCCGCAATCTGGAACGGGGCGACACCATTGACCCAGAGTCTGGCCGCGCGCGCGCATGCGCTCCTTGAACGCCGCTTTCCCGAGCGCAGGCTCTTCATCCGATCCGAGGACCACACCCGCTTCATCAGGCTGCACCCCGCCACGCAGCTGGCCATGTGGGGAGGCAGCGCGCTCTTCGTGGGCTGGACGATCGTGGCCACCGCCATCCTCCTCATGGACACGGTAGGCAGCGGCAACTACCGGGAGCAGGCCCAGCGCGACCAGCTCGTCTACGAGGACCGCCTCAACGCCCTCTCCGAGGAGCGCGACCTCCGCGGGGCCGAGGCGGTCGCCGCCAACGACCGCTTCGCCGCCGCGCTGGCCCAGGTCAGCGTCATGCAGGGCGAGCTCCTCTCCACCGAGCAGCGCCTGAGCGAGATGGAGACGGGCCTGGCGGTGGTCCACGCCACCCTGCGCCGCACGGTCGCCGAGCGCGACGAGGCCCGCGCCGAGGCCGTCACCCTCGCCGCCGCCTCCGCCGCCGCCCCCCCGGGATCGGCCGCCGCCGACGAGATGGCCGACACCGTGTCGCTCCTGACCGCCGCCCTCGCCGACACCGCCGCCGAGCGCGACGGCCTCCAGGCCGACGCCGAGGAGGCCACCGTGCTGGCCTCCGACCTCGACCTGGAGCTGCGCCTCATGAAGGAGCGCAACGACGAGATCTTCCGCCAGCTCGAGGACGCTCTCACCATCTCGGTCGAGCCGCTCGACGACATGTTCCGCACCGCCGGCCTCGAGCCCGACCGCCTCATCGAGCAGGTCCGCGAAGGCTACTCGGGCCAGGGCGGGCCGCTCACGCCCATCGAGGTCTCCACCATGGGCGCCTCCGCCCAGGACCCGAGCGCCCTGCGCGCCAACCGCCTGCTCGACCGGCTCGACCAGCTCAACCTCTACCGCATCGCCGTGTCGCGCGTGCCCTTCGCCATGCCGCTGCGCGACCCCTTCCGCTACACCTCGGGCTTCGGCGCGCGCTGGGGCCGGATGCACGAGGGCGTGGACATGGCGGGGCCCATGGGCACGCCCGTCTACGCCACAGCCGACGGCGTGGTGATCCAGGCCGGGCCGGCCGGGGACTACGGGCTGTTCATCAAGATCCAGCACGAGTTCGGCATCGAGACCCGCTACGCCCATCTCAGCGCCGTGGGCGTCGAGGTCGGCCAGAGGGTCTCGCGGGGGGACCAGATCGGTGCTATGGGGAGCTCCGGCCGCTCGACCGGCTCCCACCTGCACTACGAGGTGAGGGTGGGGGGGGAGGCGCGCAACCCCACGATCTATTTCGGAGCGGGACAGGATGTTCTCTAAGTCGAAGATCAACGAGCCAGCCCCGGCCGGCGCGAATCCCGCAGCCCCCCCGATGCCCGGCACCGCCGTGGCCCCCGCCGCCGACTACCGCCCCCAGGCCCCCAAGCCCAAGCCGCCCGCCTCGATCCTCAGTTCCGACCTCCACATCAAGGGCAACATCCGCACCACCGGCGACCTCCAGATCGAGGGCCAGGTGGAGGGCGACATCCGCGCCCACCTCCTCACCGTGGGCGAGACCGCGACCGTCAAGGGCGAGCTGGTCGCCGACGACGTGGTCATCAACGGCCGCATAGTGGGCCGCGTGCGGGGCCTCAAGGTGCGCCTGACCTCCACGGCGCGCGTGGAGGGAGACATCATCCACAAGACCATCGCCATCGAATCGGGCGCCCACTTCGAAGGGTCCGTCCAGCGCCAGGACGATCCGCTCAACGCCGCCACCAAGGTCCTGCCCAAGCCCGCGATGCCCAACGACGCGGCCTGAGGTGGCCACCCGGACGACCCTGCGGACGGCCCCCACGGGGGCCGTCTCCGTCTGGGGCGTCCTGCCGGCCGCCATCCTCGCCTCGGCCATGGGGTTCATAGACGGCTCGGTCACGGCCATCGCGCTTCCCGCCATCCGCGCCTCGCTCGACGCCTCGCTCCAGGGCGCGCAGTGGGTGCAGGGGGGCTACCTGCTCATGCTCGCCTCGCTGACGCTGGTGGGCGGCGCGCTCGGCGACCGCTTCGGCACGGCGCGCGTCTTCGGCCTTGGCATCCTGGGCTTCACGGCCGCCTCCCTCCTCTGCGCCGCCGCCACCACCGAGGGCGTGCTGATCGCCGCGCGTGTCCTTCAGGGCACGGCCGCGGCGCTGATGGTGCCGGGCTCGCTCGCGCTCATCGCCCGGACCTTCGAGGGCGAGGCGCGAGGCCGCGCCATCGGCACCTGGTCGGCCGCCTCGGCGCTCGCCACCGCCGCCGGCCCCCTGGTCGGCGGCCTCCTCCTGGGCCTCGGCCCCGAGGCCTGGCGCCTCGTCTTCCTCCTGAACCTGCCGCTCGGCCTCCTGGCGCTGTGGATGCTGCGCCCCGCGCTCGCCGCCGATGCCCCGCGCCCCGAGCGCGGGCTCGACGGGCCGGGGGCCGTCCTCGCCACGGCGGGGCTCGGGCTGCTGGCGGCCGGCCTCGTGCGCGCCGAGGGGGGCGGCGGCGCGCTCCCCCTCCTCGTCGCGGGCCTCGCCGCGCTCGCGGCCTTCCTGCTGTGGGAGGGGCGCGCGGCCCAGCCCATGATGCCGCCGCGCCTCTTCCGCGACCGCCCCTTCGCGGTGGCCAACCTCGTCACGCTGCTCCTCTACGCCGCGCTCTCGCTGGTGCTGTTCACGCTGCCCATGCTGATCGTGGCGGGCTGGGGCCTCTCGGCCTTCGACGCGGCGCTGGCGCTCCTGCCGCTCTCCGTGCTGCTCGTCGCCCTGTCCACCCGCTTCGGCGCGCTGGCCACCCGGACCGGGCCCTTCCCCCTCATCGCCGGGGGCGCCGCGCTCGTGGCCTCGGCCTTCCTCTGGCTGGGCCTCGCCGCCCCCCAAGGCACGCTCCGGGCTGTGGTCGCCCCCGTCGCCCTCCTGGGTCTCGGCATGGCCATGGTGGTCGCGCCTCTGTCGGCCGCCGTCATGGCCGGCGCCGGCGAGGACGCCGGGACCGCGTCGGGGGTCAACAACGCCGTGAGCCGCGTCGCCGGGCTGGTGGCGGTCGCGGCCGGCGGCGCGCTCGCCGCCTGGGCCTATGCCCGGGCGGGCGGCCCGCTCAGCTTCGGCGAGGCCGGCGCGGCGCCAGGCCACCGCGAGGCCATGGACCTCGCGTTCCGCTGGGTGGCGCTCTCGGCCGCCGCGCTCGCGGCGCTGGCGGCCGCCGTCGCGCTGCTGGGGCGGCCCCGCTAGGGCTGCTGGAGCGGTCCGCCCACCACCGTGGTCGTGGTGGTCGTGCCGGGCAGGACCGTCACGGTCGCGTCGGAGGTGGTGGTCACGGCCGTGCCGGCCGCGCCCGCGTCCACCGCGACGGTGGTGGTGGGCGGCGGCTCGCAGGCCGCGAGCAGCAGGGCGGCCGCGCCGAGCGCGAGGGGCAGGCGAAGGGACATGAGGGCCTCCATGACAGGTTCGTGATCGCAGCTAGGCCACGACCCGGGCCCGTCAAACCCCCGTCACTCCTCGCCCTGCGCCTCGGCCCGGCTCTTGCCCGCCACGTCATGGGCGAGCGTGGCCGCCATGAAGGCGTCGAGGTCGCCGTCGAGCACCCCGGAGGTGTCGGAGGTCTCGTGCCCCGTGCGCAGGTCCTTCACCATCTGATAGGGCTGGAGCACGTAGGAGCGGATCTGGTTGCCCCAGCCCGCCTCGCCCTTGGCCTCGTGCGCCGCGTTGACGGCGGCGTTGCGGCGGTCCAGCTCCTGCTGGTAGAGCCGGCTCTTCAGCGCCTGCATGGCGATGTCGCGGTTCTGGTGCTGGCTCTTGAGTGAGCTCGTGACCACGATCCCGGTGGGGAAGTGCGTGATGCGCACGGCCGAGTCGGTCTTGTTGACGTGCTGCCCGCCCGCCCCCGACGACCGGTAGGTGTCTATGCGGATGTCCTTGTCCTGGACCTCGATCTCGATGTTGTCGTCCACCACCGGATAGACCCAGACGCTGGCGAAGCTCGTCTGCCGCTTGTCCCCGGACCCGAAGGGGCTGATGCGCACCAGCCGGTGCACGCCCGACTCGGTCTTGAGCCAGCCGTAGGCGTTGGGGCCCGAGATCTTGTAGGAGGCGCTCTTGATGCCCGTCTCCTCGCCCGGCGTCTCGCTCTGCAGCTCCACCTGGTAGCCGTGGGCCTCCGCCCAGCGCAGGTACATGCGCGCCAGCATCGCCGCCCAGTCGCAGCTCTCCGTGCCGCCGGCCCCCGCGCCGATCTCCAGGAAGGTGTCGTTGCCGTCGGCCTCCCCGTCGAGCAGCGCCTCGATCTCGGCCTGCGCCGCGCGTTCGCGCAGGGCGCGCAGCGCCGCCTCGGCCTCGGCCACGACCTCCGCGTCGCCCTCGGCTTCGCCCATCTCCACGAGCTCGACGTTGTCGCGCAGGTCGCGCTCGAAGCCTTCCACCCGCGCCACCTTGTCGGCCAGCGCCTGGCGCTCGCGCATGAGCCTCTGGGCGGCGGCCGGGTCGTCCCAGAGCGCGGGGTCCTCGACCCGGGCGTTGAGCTCCTCCAGGCGATGGCGCGCGCTGTCCATGCCGACGCGGCGCGCGACCAGCCCCACGGAGGTGCGGATCGCCTCGACGGTCGCCTCTGTCTCGCTGCGCATGGGGTCCTCCGGGTCCGGCCCGTCCCTTAGCGGGAGGGCCGGCCCGCGAAAAGGCCCGGAGCCAAGCTCAGTAGAGCCCGCCCGTGCTCAGCGTCCCGAAGGATGCGCGCGGGCCCACGGTCGCCGTGCCCCCCGTGGCGGTGGTCACGTTGCGCGAGGCCGCGCGCACCTCCTCGACCAGCGGCAGGTCGCCCGCCAGGGCGAAGCCGCCGTCGAAGGCCACGCCGAAGATCGGCTCCTCGCCCGCGCGGAAGCACTCGGGCACCACGTTGCCGCCCGTGGCCCCGTCGGGGAGCCGCGCGCCCGTGTAGCGGTCGATGTTGATGAAGCGGCAGCCGTCGGGGATGGCGAAGTCGCTGCCGCCGAAGCGGGCGATGGCCGGGCCCATGAACTCCTGGAACACGGGCGCGCACATGCCCGCCCCCGAGGCGCCCGGCATGCTGCGCGGCGTGTCGTAGCCGATGTAGCAGCCCGCCACGATGTTGGACGAATAGCCGATGAACCACACGTCCCGGGCCTCGTTGGTGGTGCCGGTCTTGCCGGCGATGGGCACGGGCAGGTCTATGGCGCGCGCGGCCGTGCCGCGCTGGACCACGCCCTCCAGCATGGACGTGAGCTGGTAGGCCGTCACCGCGTTCATGATGCGCTCGCGGTCGCTCTCGATGGTCGGCCCCTCCCCGGGGGGGAGCCGCAGCATCGAGCAGTCCAAGCAGCGCCTCTGGTCGTGGCGGTAGATGGTGTTGCCGTAGCGGTCCTGCACGCGGTCCACGAGCGTGGGCTCCACCCGCTCGCCGCCGTTGGCGAACATGGCGTAGGCCGCCACCATGCGGAACAAGGTCGTCTCCTGGCTGCCGAGCGCGTTGGCCAGGAAGGGATCCATGTCGTCGTAGACGCCGAACTTCTCGGCGTAGGCCGCCACCGTCTCCATGCCGATCTCCTCGGCCAGCCGGACGGTCATCAGGTTGCGGCTCATCTCGATGCCGGTGCGCAGGGGCGTGGGCCCATAGTACTCGCCGGAGGCGTTCTGCGGCTGCCAGAGCCCCTCGGGCGTGTTCACGGTGATGGGCGCGTCGAGCACGATGGTGGCGGGCGTGTAGCCCGAGTCGAGCGCGGCGGCGTAGACGAAGGGCTTGAAGGACGAGCCCGGCTGCCGCCGCGCCTGGGTGGCGCGGTTGAACACGCTGGCCTGGTAGGAGAAGCCGCCCTGCATGGCGATGACGCGGCCGGTGTTGACGTCCATGGCCATGAAGGCGCCTTCGACCTGCGGCACCTGGCGCAGCGTCCAGCGGACGAAGCTGCCGTCCTCGTCCGAGGTCATGGCCCGCACGAGCACCACGTCCCCAGGCGCGAAGTTGTCCGCGAAGGAGCCGCGCATCCACTCGATGTCCGCGCGCGGGACCACGGGGGGCTGCTCCTGCTGGCCCTCGATGCCCAGCCGCATCTCCGCCTCGCCCACCTCCAGCACCACCGCCGGAAGCCAGGGGCCGTCGAGCGCGATGTCGCGCGGCACGTCCTCCAGCGCGGCCAGCGCCTCGCGCCAACCGGCCTCCGAGGCTAGCGCCTCGGGCGGCAGGGTGACGCCCGTCCCGCGCCACTCGCCCTGGGACCGGTCGAACCGCTCCAGGGCCCGCTGGAGCGCCTGGGCCGCCGCCACCTGGAGGTCGGGGTCCACGGTGGCGCGGATCGAGAGGCCGCCCGAGAAGAACTCCTCGTCGCCGAAGGTGCCCGTGAGCTGGCGCCTGATCTCGTCGGTGAAGTAGTCGCGCGGCGGAACGGTGCTGCGGAAGGACGGGTAGTCGCCTCCCTGCACGGTGCGCAGCGGCAGGGCCTCCTGCTCGGCCGCCACGGCGTCGGTGATGTAGCCGTCCTCGGCCATGCGGCCCAGGACGTAGTTGCGCCGGGCGATGGCGGCGTCCCGGTCGCGCACGGGGTGCAGCGAGCCCGGCCGCTGGGCGAGCGCGGCAAGGTAGGCGGCCTCGGCGGGCGAGAGCTGGTCGAGGCTCTTGTTGAAGTAGGTCAAGGCCGCGGCCGTCACGCCGTAGCTGTTCTGGCCCAGGAAGATCTCGTTGAGGTAGAGCTCGAGGATACCCTCCTTGTCCATCGCCTGCTCGATGCGCACGGCGAGGATCAGCTCCTTGATCTTGCGCTCGGCCGTGCGGTCGGCCGACAGCAGGAAGTTCTTCATCACCTGCTGGGTGATGGTGGAGGCCCCGCGCATCTCGCGCCCCCGGGTGCGCACCGCCTCGAAGGCCGCCGCCGCGATGCCGCGGATGTCGAAGCCCGGGTGCGTGTAGAAGTTCTGGTCCTCGGCGGACACGAAGGCGTACTTGACGAGGTCGGGGATGTCCTCGGCGGGGGTGAAGAGCCGCCGTTCGGTGGCGAACTCGTCGATGATGTTGCCCTCGCCGCTATAGACTCGGCTGATGGTCCGTGGCGTGTATTGGCTCAGCGCGTCCGTGGACGGGAGGTCGCGGCCATACATGTAGAACACCGCGCCCAGGCTGACGGCGGCCATGGCGGCCCCCAGCACCAGCGTCGAGAAGATGCCGCCCAGGAAGGACAAGACGAATCGCAGCACGGGCGGAATCCTCGGGGCCAGGGGACCGGCGCCCCGGGCGGGGGCGGGCGTGGCGCGCTTGTAGCCGCAGGCCCCCCGTCCGTCAAAGCACGCGCGCGCGCGCTGGGCGAAGGGGCGCCCAGCCCGCCCGCGCGCGCCCGCGCGCCCCTTGCGGCCCGCCCCGCCCCCGCGTCAGGTGCGCGCGCATGAAGCCCGAGGACGTCATCGCCGCCTACGACCGCGAAGGCCCCCTCTGGGCCGAGACGCGCGACCGCCGCCTGACCGAGCGCCCCTGGCTCGACCGCGCCCTCGCGCTGGCCCCCCGTCCCGCGGGCCGCCGCCGCGTGCTCGACCTCGGCTGCGGCGCGGGCCGCCCCATCGCCGAGTACCTCGCCGACCGGGGCTGCCTGGTGACGGGCGTGGACGCCTCGCGCCCGATGATCGAGCTCTTCGCCCGCGTCGTCCCCCGCGCGGTGGCGCTGCACGCCGACATGCGCACCTTGTCGCTCTCGCAGCCCTTCGACCTCGTCCTGGCCTGGGACAGCTTCTTCCACCTCTCGGGGGCGGACCAGCGCGCCATGTTCCCCGTCTTCGCCCGGCACGCGGCCCCGCGCGCGGTGCAGGTGATGACCACCGGCCCCCGCGCCGGCGTCGCCATCGGGCGGCTGGGCGAGGCGGCCCTCTTCCACGAGAGCCTCGACCCCGACGACTACCGCGCCCTCTACGACGGCGCCGGCTTCGAGGTCCTGGGCTACTGGCCCGAGGAGCCCGCCTGCGGCGGTCGCTCGATCTGGATGGCGCGCCGCAGGGCCTAGCTGTACGGTCCTGCCAAGAGGTATCACGTTTGACGCCTCTTGGATGGAGGGGGCATGGGCGAGGTCCTTTACGGCAGCGCCCGCACGACTGAGGCGGTGCGTCGAGCGCTGCTGCGGCTTCGCCAAGGGAGCGCAAGGGCGCTGGCGCGGCGCTTCGGCATCAGCCCGACGACGGTGCAGAAGCGGCGCAGGCGGACCACCGTGGCCGACCAGCCGATGGGCCGGGCCGCACTCTACGGCCCTCCGCCTGGAGCACGAGGCCGTGATCGTCGCCTTCCGGCGCCGCGCGCCGCTGGCGCTCGATGACTGACTTCACGCGCGCCAGCCTTCGATCTCGTGAGGCAGACGGGGGCGACCCTGCTGGTGGCCAAGCTGGACCGCCTGAGCCGCCGCGTGTCGTTCATCGCCACCTTGATGGATGACCCGTAGGTCCGTCTGCGGGTCGCGTCCATGCCCCACGCCGACAAGTTCCAGCTTCACGTCTATGCCGCCCTTGCGGAGCAGGAGCGGGAACTCGTCAGCGCACGGACACGGGCCGCCTTGGGCCAAGCGAAGGCGCGGGGGGTGAGGCTCGGGGGCCTGCGGGATACGACCGCCGCCCGGAACGTGGCCGTGCAGGAGCAGGCGAGGGCCAACGCCGACAGAGTCGCCGCCAACGTTCAGCCACTCCGGGCGTGTGGAGCCACCCTCCGCGCCATCGCGGCGGCCTTGAACGGCTCGGGCGTGGCCACGGCTCGGGGCGGCTCGTGGTCGGCGGCACAGGTTCAGCGTGTCTTGGAGAGGCTGGCCCCTGCCCCGTCCGCCTGATGCACAGGGTCACGCGGCAGGTATACAGACCGCACTAGCGGCTGAGACTTTGCCCAGCGAAATCAGGGCCAGGACGGTTTCTGCGGAGGGTTCGATCCTCTCTCGCAGCAGCAGCCACCCGGCCCCCCTCCAGGCGCACCACGGTCGTGGCCAGGCGCTCCACCTCGGCGCTGGCGTGGCTCACGTAGAGGATGGGCAGGCCCGACCGGTCGCGCAGGCGCTCGATGTAGGGCAGGACCTCGGCCTTGCGCGCCTCGTCGAGCGAGGCCAGCGGCTCGTCCATCAGCAGGAGGCGCGGGCGGGCGAGGAGCGCGCGGCCGAGCGCCACGCGCTGCCTCTCGCCCCCCGAGAGCGCGGCGGGGCGACGGGCCAGGAGGGGGGCGAGGCCGAGGAGGTCCACGACCTCCCCCGGCAGGGGGCCGGGCTCGGCCCGAGGGGCGAACCAGCGGCCGTAGAGGAGGTTTTGTCGCACGGTGAGGTGCGGGAAGAGGCGCCCTTCCTGGAACACGCAGCCCACGCGGCGGCGGTGGGGGGGCACCCAGACCCCCCTGTCGGTGTCGAGCAGCGTCACGCCAGCGGCCACCACGCGGCCCGCGCGGGGGCGCAGGAGGCCCGCCACAGCGCCCACCACCGTGGTCTTGCCTGCACCCGAGGGGCCGACGAGGGCCGTGAGGCCCGGGGGGGCCTCGAAGGCCACGTCGAGCGCGAAGCCGGCAAAGGCGTGGCTGAGCCGGACCAGGAGGGTCATCGCCCGGCGACCCAGGCGCCCACGCGGCGCCCGACCCATTCGGAGAGCGCGAGCGCCCCCATGGCCACGGCGATGGCCACCAGCACGAGACGCGTGGCCGCCTCGCCCCCGCCGGGCACCTGGAGCTGGGCGTAGATGGCCGAGGGCAGCGTCTGGGTCTGGCCGGGGATGCTGCTGACGAAGGTGATGGTGGCGCCGAACTCGCCCATCGCCTTGGCGAAGGCGAGGATGGCGCCCGCCACGACGCCGGGCAGGCAGAGCGGCAGCGTCACCGTCAGGAACACCCAAGGGGGCGAGGCGCCGAGCGTGCCGGCGGCGGCCTCCAGGCGGCCGTCCACGGACTCGATGGAGAGGCGGATGGCGCGCACCATGAGGGGGAAGGCCATGACGGCCGCCGCGAGCGCCGCGCCCGTCCAGCGGAAGGCGAGCACGATGCCGCAGCAGTCCCGCAGGAACCCCCCCACCGGCCCGCGCGTGCCGAAGGCGACGAGGAGCAGGTAGCCCGTGACCACGGGGGGCAGAATGAGGGGCAGGTGGACGAGGCCGTTGAGCAGGCCCTTGCCCGGGAAGTCCCAGCGCGCCAGCGCGTAGGCCACGAGGAGGCCCAGTGGCAGGCTCGCCAGCGTCGCCCAGGTGGCGACGCGCAGCGACAAGAGGACCGCCTGCCATTCGGCGGGGGTGAGCCAGCCAGTCACGGGGGGGGCCGGCGACGCCTCACGGCGCGCCTGCGTCGAGAACGGCGAAGCCCTGGGCGGCGAAGACGGCGAGGGCCTCCGGGGTCGAGAGGAAGTCGAGGAAGGCGCGGGCCTCGGGCTTGTCGCTCGTGGCGACCAGGGCGGCGGGGTAGACGATGGGGGCGTGGGAGGCGGCGGGGAAGGTGCCCACGACGCTCACCCCGGCCCCGGCCCCGGCGGCCGCGTCCGAGGCGTAGACGATGCCCAGGGGGGCCTCGCCCCGGGCGACCAGGGCGAGGGCGGCGCGGACGTTCTCCGACTGCGCCACGGAGCCCTCCACGGAGGCCCAGACGCCCAGGGACTCCAGCGCCTCCTTGCCGTACCGGCCCGCCGGGACCGAGTCCACGAGCGCCATGGAGAGCCTGCCGCCGCCCAGGAGCCCCGCGAGGTCGAAGCCGGGGGCGATGTCCACGGGCGCCGCGCCCGCGCCGTGGGCCACCAGCACCAGCGTGTTGCCGAGCAGGTCCACGCGGGTCTCGGGCCTGATGAGGCCGCCCTCCTCCAGCGCGTCCATCCACTCCGCGGCCGCCGGGACGAAGAGGTCGGCCGGCGCGCCCGCCTCGATCTGGGCGGCGAGCTGGGAGGAGCCGGCGTAGGACAGGGCGACCTCGTCGCCCGTCTCCTCGGACCAGCGGGCGGCGACGGCGTCGAGCGCGGTCTTGAGGGAGGCGGCGGCGAAGACGGTGATCTCGGCCGCCGCCGCCGGGAGGGCGCCGAGGGCGAGGAGGGCGAGCAGCGGGAGGGCGCGAGGGGTCGGCAGGGCGGGGCTCCCCGGCGGCGTTATGTTCGGTCGGATATATCCACGCCCGGCCCCCCGGGCTCAAGCCCCCCGGGAGGGCCCAGGAGCGCGGCCAGCGCGGCGGCCTCGGGCCGGGCGGCGGCCTCGGCGGCGGCCTCGAGGGCGCGGAAGCGGCGCAGGACCTCCTCGCCCGTGGGGGTGAGCCGGGCGCCGCCCCCGCCCGGGCCGCCCCGGCTGCTCTCGACCAGGGGGGCGGCGAAGGCCGCGTTCATCTCGCCCACCAGGCCCCAGGCGCGGCGGTAGCTCATGCCCATGGCGCGGCCCGCCGCCGCGATGGAGCCGGTGTCGCGCACGCCCTCCAGAAGCCGCGCCTTGCCGGGGCCGAGGCGGGTGGGGCCGAGGAGGAGGCGCAGGAAGAGCCGGGGGGCGCCCGCCGCGCCGGGGCCTGCCGCGTCGGGGACGGCGGGGCGGGGCGCCCCGGTCACAGCCAGCCGCGCCAGCGGAAGTAGGCCCAGGTGCCCAGGGCCGACAGCGCCATGAGGCCGAGCGCCATGGGGTAGCCCCAGGCCCAGCCCAGCTCCGGCATGACCTCGAAGTTCATGCCGTAGACCGTGCCCACCACGGTGGGGGGCAGGAAGAGGACGGCCACCACGGAGACGATGCGGACGGTCTGGTTCTGGCTCAGGTTGACCATGCCGAGCGTCGTGTCGGTGGCCAGGCCCACGCGGCCCGACAGGAAGTCGGCGTGGACCTCCAGGGATTGCAGGTCGCGCTGGAGCGTCTTGAGGTGGCCGCGCAGGAGCTTGGCGTCGGGGCGGCCTTCCTGCCAGAGAGCCCAGACAGACAGCATCCGTTCCACGGTCAGCAGGCCCAGGCGGACGCGGGCGACGACCTCGCCCTCGCGGCCGACCCGCCGCAGCGCGTCGGCCAGCTCCTCGGAGGAGAGCGGCTCGGAGGTGCCGGCGTAGACGCGGGCGGCGACCGCGTCGAGGCCGCGCCCCGTGGCCTCCAGGTGGTCGGCGAAGCGGGCCACGATCTCCTCCACCAGCCCCAGGAGCAGGCGCGGCGGAGACAGGCAGCCGGTGGACGATCGCTCGGCGCGGGTGGGGAAGGTCTCGAAGGGGCGGGGCGCGTGGTGGCGCACGGTGACGAGGCGGGTGGGCGAGAGGATGAAGGTCACGGGGCCGGTGACCTGCTCGCCCCCGGGCGTCTGGCCCGGCAGGATCACGGTCATGACCTCCGAGTCGCCCTCGCGGTAGAGGCGGTTGGAGATCTCGATCTCCTCCATGTCGGCGAGGGAGGGGACCTCGATGCCCAGCTCCGCGAGGACGCGGGCGGCCTGCTTGGGCTGGGGGCGGTAGAGGTCCACCCAGGCGGCGGCGGCGAGCGGCTCGGCCGCGTCCTGCGGATGCAGGCGGTGGCCGGCGAGGCGGTAGGCGAAGAGCATGGGAGGTCCGGGGCTGCCCGGCCCTCCTTGCGCCCCCGCCCCGGCCGCGTCCAGGGGCCGCTAGCGCGCCGCCGCGGCCTGGGCGCCACCGTCGGGCGCCCAGGCCCAGGGACGGGTATGGGCGCCCAGCGCGCGGATCACCTCGTCGTCGCCGGCCGTGCCGGTGCGGCGCACCTGGGCCACCAGCCCGAGCTTCCTGTCCTCCACCACGTCCACCACCTCGGCGGCGACGTCGGCGTTGGCGAGCGCCTCGTTGTAGACGCGCCTGATGGCCGAGCGGCGCAGGTCGGGCTTGAAGACTTTTCCTACCGCCGTCTTGGGCAGCTCGGGCAGGATCTCCAGGTGCTTCGGATGCGCCGCCCTCTCGTGGATGCGGGCGCGGGCGTGCTCCAGCAGCTCGGCCTCGGTCGCGGTGGCGCCCTTGACCAGCTCCACGTAGGCGGCGGGCACCTCGCCGGCGTGGGCGTCCGGCTGGCCGATGGCGCCGGCGAAGGCCACGGCGGGGTGCGACAGCAGCGCCTCCTCGATCTCGGCGGGATCAATGTTGTGGCCGCCCCGGATGATGAGGTCCTTGGCGCGCCCCGTGATCCAGAGGTAGCCGTCCGCGTCCAGCCGCCCCAGGTCGCCGGTGCGCAGGTACTGGGGCTCCCCCTTCCCCCAGTCGTAGAAGAGCTTGGCGTTCTTGTCGGCCTCCGTGTAGGTGTTGCCACCCCAGACGCCGGGGTTGCTCACGCAGATCTCGCCCACCTGGTCGGTCCCCACCTCCACCTCGGTGGCGGGGTCCACGATGCGCACGCGCGTGTAGGGGAAGGGCAGGCCGACGCTGCCCACCTTCTTCTCCCCGTCGGGCGGGTTGACGGACACGAGGCAGGTGGCCTCGGTGAGCCCGTAGCCTTCCACGAGGTTGACGCCCGTGGCCTCCGTGAACCGCTTGTAGAGCTCCACGGGCAGCGGCGAGGAGCCGGAGAAGGCGATCTTGAGCGAGGAGATGTCGGCGTCCACGGGGCGCTGCATGAGCGCGCTGATGGCCGTGGGCACGGTGATGACGAAGGAAACCCTGTGGCGCTCGACGAGCTTCCAGAAGTTGTCGAGGACGCCCTCGCCCCGGTAGCCTTGGGGGGTGGGCAGCACGATGTGGGCGCCCGAGGCCAGCGAGGCGCCCATGCACACCACGGCGGCGAAGACGTGGAACATCGGGAGGGGCACGATCATCGTGTCGGCTTCGGTGAAGAGCAGGCGGTTGGCCACCCAGCCGTTGTAGATCAGGCCCCGGTAGCGGTGCTGGGCGAGCTTGGGCATCCCCGTGGTGCCGCCGGTGTGGAAGTAGGCCGCGACCCGGTCGCCGGGAGAGTCGGGGAAGCTCAGGGCCTTGGGCTGGCGGGCCAGCTCGCGGTTGAAGTCGAGCACGCGGGCCTTGTGCGCGACGGGGTTCTTGGGTCGGACGAGCGGCACGATCAGCTTCTTGACGCCGGTGAGGTAGCGCAGGAGGTCCACCTCCAGGACCGTCTGCACGTTGGGGGCGAGGCGCACGGCCTCGGCGGCCTTCCGGGCCACCTCGGTCTTGGGGAAGGCGCGGAGCGTCACGAGCACCTTGGCCTTGGATTCGCGCAGGATCGAGGCGATCTGGGGGGCGTCGAGGAGGGGGTTGATGGGGTTGACGACCCCCGCCACCTGGCCGCCGAGGTAGGCGAGCACCACCTCCGTGCAGTTGGGGAGCAGGTAGGCGACGGCGTCGCCCTCCTCCACGCCCAGCGAGCGGAACAGGTTGGCGGCCTGGGCGGTGCGGCCCTGGAGGTCGGCCCAGGTGAGGGTCTCGGCGGGGGCCTTCGGGTCCGAGAACATCTGGAAGGTGACGGCCGGGCGCGAGGGGATGCGCGCGGCGGTGCGGCAGAGCACGCCCCAGGTGGTCGCGGGGACGTCGCGGGCGTCCCAGGGGCCTTCGGCCTCGATGGCGGCGGCATCCTCGCGCCCGGCGAATCCCATGGTCTCCTCCCCCTCCGCCGCTGGCGGGCGTTGCAGGCGAGAATGGGAAGCCGAGGGCCGGCCCGCAACCCCGGGGGGAGCGAAACCCTACTCGGCGGCCAGCCCTTCGGTGAACTGGAGCCGCGCGAGGCGGGCGTAGAGCCCGCCCTCGGCGACGAGCCGATCATGCGTGCCCTCGGCCACGACGCGGCCGCCGTCGAGCACGACGATGCGGTCGGCGCGCTTCACGGTGGCGAGGCGGTGGGCGACGATGAGGGTCGTGCGCCCCCTCTTGAGGCGCTCCACCGCCTCCTGGACCGCGCGCTCGCTCTCGGCGTCGAGCGCGGAGGTCGCCTCGTCGAGCAGCAGGAGGGGCGCGTCGCGCAGGATGGCGCGGGCGAGCGCGATGCGCTGGCGCTGGCCGCCCGACAGCATCACGCCGCGCTCGCCCACGAAGGTGTCGTAGCCGGAGGGCAAGGCGGCGAGGAAGCCGTGGGCGGCGGCGGCGCGCGCCGCCTCCTCCACCTCGGCGTCGCTGGCCTCGGGGCGGCCGAAGCGGATGTTCTCGCGCGCGGTGTCCGCGAAGATCGCGGGGTCCTGGGGGACCAGCGCCATCTGGGCGCGGACCTCGGCGCGGCGCAGGTCGCGCAGGTCCGTGCCTCCGATCGTGACGCGGCCCCCCTGGGGGTCCCAGAAGCGCAGCAGGAGCTGCAGGACGGTGCTCTTGCCGCCGCCCGAGGGGCCCACGAGCGCCACCGTCTCGCCCGGGCGCAGGGCCAGCGACACGCCGTCGAGCGCGGGCGTGACGGGTCGCGAAGGGTAGCGGAAGGTCACGTCCTCCAGCCGCACCTCTGCGCCGGCGAGGGAGGGCGCGGGGCGCGGCGCGGGGGGGTCGGCCACGGGATCCTCGGCCTCCAGCAGCTCCACGAGGCGCTCGGTGGCGCCGGCGGCGCGCTGGACCTCGCCCCAGACCTCGGTGAGCGAGCCCACGGCGCCCGCGACCATCACGGCGTAGATGACGAACTGCACCAGCGCGCCCACGGTCATGCGGTCGTCGGCCACGTCGCGCGCGCCCGTCCAGAGCACGCCCACGACGCCCGCGAACATCAGGAAGATGACGATGGCCGTCATGACGGCGCGGGTGGCGATGCGGTCGCGGGCCGAGGCGAAGCTGCGCTCGGTGAGGTCGCCGAAGCGGGCCCGCGTGGCGGACTCGTGCGTGAAGGCCTGCACGGTCTGGTGGGCCTGGAGGGATTCGGAGGCCTGGCCCGAGGAGGCGGCGATCCAGTCCTGGTTCTCGCGGCTCAGGCGCCGCAGGCGGCGGCCCAGGACGACGATGGGGACGACAACGGCCGGCACGATCAGGAGCACGAGCGCCGTGAGCTTGGCGGAGGTCCACAGCAGCAGCGCGAGGCCGCCCACGAGGATCAGCGCGTTGCGCAGCGCCACGGAGACGGAGGAGCCCAGGACCGACAGGATCAGCGTGGTGTCGGTGGTGAGGCGGCTGAGGACCTCGCCCGTCAGGAGGCGCTCGAAGACGGCAGGGCTCATGCCGACCGTGCGGTCGAAGACGGCGCGGCGCAGGTCCGCCACCACGCGCTCGCCCAGGCGGGTGACGAGGTAGTAGCGCAGCGCCGTGCCCACCGCGAGCAGCGCGGCGATGCCAAGGGCCGCGCCGAAGTACTGGTCAATGAGGCCGAGCTGGCGCGCGCCGAAGCCGTCCACCACGCGGCGCACGGCGATGGGCAGGACGAGCGAGATGGCGGCCGTGGCGACGAGCGCCAGCAGCGCGAGCGCCACGAGCCCGGCATCGGGCCGGACGAAGGGCCACAGCGCGAGCAGCGAGCCGACCCGCCGGGAGGTCGGCCTCTCTTCGTCCCTGCGGATCGGGGCGTCGGCCATGGGGCGGGCCTAGCCGGGGGCGCCGCCCGGGGCAACCCTGGACGCCTCCCCCCTGCCCCGCCTAGCCTGTCCCGGGAGGTGCGGCATGGCGAAGCGGGTGCTGGAGGGCGCCGAGGAGGTCGAGGTGGCCGACCGCCGCGCCTTGCGCGACTGGCTGGCGGCGCATCGCGGCCGCGCCAGGGGCGTGTGGCTGGTCACCGGCAAGAGGGCGTCGGGGGCCTACGTGCCCTACGAGGAGATCGTCAGGGAGTGCCTGGCCTGGGGCTGGGTGGACAGCCTGACGCGGGCCAAGGACGAGACGCGCTCCATGCTGTGGATCAGCCCGCGCAAGCCAGGCAGCAACTGGAGCCGGGTCAACAAGGCCCACGTGGCGGCGCTGGAGGCCGAAGGCGCGATGCAGGCGCCGGGGCGCGCGGCCGTCGAGAGGGCGAAGGCGGATGGGACGTGGACGGCGCTGGACGCCGTGGAGGACGGCGTGGTGCCGGAGGACCTCGCCGCCGCCCTGGGCGACCTGCGGGGGGTCTGGGACGGCTGGCCGCGCTCGGTGCGGCGGGGGGCGCTGGAGGTCCTGCTCAACGCCCGGAGGCCCGAGACGCGGGCGGCCAAGGTGGCGGCGATCGTCCGGGCCGCACGGGATGGCGAGCGGCCCTTCCAGTGGCGCGGGCGCGCGGCTAGAGCCTGACGGCCAGGGAGGCCGCCCATGCCCGTCATCGCCGAGATCGCCGACCTCAAGCGCCTCCACCGGAGGCGGACGCCGCGGATGTTCTTCGACTACTGCGAGTCGGGCTCCTGGTCGGAGCAGACGTTCCGGGAGAACGTCAGCGACTTCCAGCGCCTGCGCTTCCGCCAACGGGTGGCGGTGGACATGTCGGGGCGCTCCTTGGCCTCCACCATGCTGGGGCAGCCCGTGGCCATGCCCGTGGGCCTCGCGCCCATCGGCTCCCTGGGGATGCAGAGCGCGGACGGGGAGATCAAGGCGGCGCGGGCGGCGCACAGGTTCGGCGTGCCCTTCACCCTGTCCACCATGTCCGTGTGCTCGATCGAGGACGTGCGCGAGGCCCTGCCCGACGTGCCCTTCTGGTTCCAGCTCTACGTCATGCAGGACGAGGGCTTCGTGGACGCCATCATCGAGAGGGCGCGCCTGGCGCGCTGCTCGGCGCTGGTGCTGACCCTGGACCTCCAGATCCTGGGCCAGCGGCACAAGGACATCCACAACGGCCTGAGCACGCCGCCCAGGCTGACCATCCCCAACATGCTCGACATGGCGCGAAGGCTGCGGTGGTCCTGGGGCATGGCCAACACGCCGCGGCGCACGTTCCGCAACATCGTCGGCCACGCCAAGGACGTGGGCGACATCGCCTCGCTGTCGCATTGGGCCAACGGGCAGTTCGACCCCCGGCTCGACTGGTCCAAGGCCGAGCGCATCCGCCTCAAGTGGGGCGGGCGCTTCGTCATCAAGGGCATCCTGGACCCCGAGGACGCCCGCCACGCCGTGCGCGCGGGGGCGGACGCCATCGTGGTCAGCAACCACGGGGGCCGGCAGCTCGACGGGGCCTTGTCGTCCATCCGCATGCTCCCCTCGGTCGCGGCGGCCGCGCGCGACGAGGCGGCGCGGGCGGGGCGCCGCGTCGAGGTGTGGCTCGACGGGGGCATCCGGTCGGGGCAGGACGTGCTCAAGGCGCTGGCGCTGGGGGCCGACGCCACGCTGATCGGGCGGGCCTACGTCTACGGGCTGGGCGCCATGGGCGAGGCGGGCGTGACCAAGGCGCTCGAGGTCATCGCCAAGGAGATGGACACGACCATGGCCCTGATCGGCCGCAAGAGGCCCGCGGACGTGGACCGCTCGGCTCTGCTCGTGCCGCGGGACTTCGAGGGGGACTGGGCCTAGAGGGAGGCCGCGATCCGCCGCCCGGCCCGGAGCGCCTGCGCGGCGACCGTCAGCGACGGGTTCACGGCCGCCGAGGTCGGCAGGCAGGAGGCGTCCACCACCCAGAGGTTGTCGTGGTCGTGCGCCCGGCACCAGGGGTCGAGCGCGGAGGTGGCCCCGTCCGTCCCCATGCGCACCGTCCCGCACTGATGCGAGGGCACTTTGTTGCCGAAGCGCTTCGTCAGGATGAGGGGGTAGCCGGCGGCGCGGAAGACCTCGCGCATGCGCCTGACGAGGGCCTCGTGGGCGCGGAGGTTGCTGAGGCGCCAATCAAGCCCGATGCGGGCGCCGTCCACCGTGACGCGGCTCTCGGGGCGAGGCAGGTCCTCGCTCATCAGGTACCAGTCGAGCGAGCGGTCGTTGAGCCACTGGAGCAGTCGCAGGGGCGCGGGGACGGCAAGGTTGGCGCGCAGGATGGGGGCGCTGATCTTGCCCAGGAGCTGCACGTTGCCCAAGGGCCAGCCGGTGCGGTCGTCCCTGAGGTAGAAGTCGTTGAGGCCCAGGGTCTTGCTGTGCACCGTGTCCCAGCGCCGGCGCAGGTCGCCGGCGATCATGGCGGTGGTGTTGTGGTTCATGAAGTGCCGCCCGACCACGCCCGAGCGGTTGGCCGCCCCCGAGCGCAGGAGGATCGCGGCCGACATCACGGCGCCCGCCGACAGCACCACGACGCCCGCGCGGAACGTCCGCGCCTCGCCCGCCACGCGGGCCTCCACGCGCTCCACGCGCCGGCCCGCGCCGTCGAGCACGAGGCGGTCCACGGCCACGCCGGTCAGGAGCCGGACGTTGGGGTGGCGGAGCGCGCTCTCCAGGGGGCCGGTCTCGGCATCCACCTTGCCCGCGCCGCGCGGGTTTGGGAGCCCGTCCCAGGGGAGGCGGGCCCGCTTCAGCCAGGCCTCGTGGTCCACCGCGAGGGGGAGCGGCGCGGGGTGAAGCCCTTGGGCGCGCAGCCTCTCGGCGGCGTCGGCCACCTGGGGCTCGTGGGGGATGGGGGGGTGCGGGTAGGGCGCGGAGCGGGGGGGCTCGGTGGGGTCGGGCCCGGCGTCGCCGCGCACCTCGAAGAGCCGCTCGGCCTCCGCGTAGAAGGGCGCCAGGGTCTCGTAGGGGAAGGGCCAGGGAGGCGCGTCGCCGTCGGGATGGCTCCTCCCCTCGAAGTCCTCGCGGCGGTAGCGGTAGAGGACGGCGCCGTAGAGCTTGGAGTTGCCGCCCACCAGGTAGTAGTTGCCCGGCGCGAAGGGTTTGCCCGCGCCGTCGAACCAGGACTCGTCGGGGCGGAAGCTGCGCTTGGCGAACACTTCGGAGAGGTCGCGCGTGGCGGGGGTGTCCTCCAGGCGCTCGCCCCGCTCCAGGATCAGGACGCGGGCGCCGGTGGGGGCCAGCGCGTGCGCGACCGTGGCCCCGCCCATGCCGGAGCCGATGACGAGGACGTCGGCGTCCATGGGCTCAGGCGACCGCGTGGGGGGCGAGGAGCGCCTCGTCGAACGCGACGCCCGTGCCGGGCTCGTCGGGCGCCTCGGCGTGGAGGCCGAGGAGCTTCAGGGGGCGCGTGGTGTAGCGGTCTATGGGGAAGGAGTGGACCTCGAGCCAGCCGGCGTTGGCCTGGGCGCCGACCAGGGAGACGTGCAGCTCCTGCATGCCGTGCGAGCAGGCGGGAAGCCCGGCCCTCTCGGCCACGCGGGCGGCGCGCAGCCAGCCGGTGATCCCGCCGCAGTTGCTGGCGTCGGGTTGCAGGTAGCTCAGGCCCGCCCAGCGGGCGGCGTGCTCGAACTCCTCGGTGGTGTGGAGGTTCTCGCCGGAGGCGAGCGGCACGCCCGTCTCCCTGGCGATGCGCGCACAGCCGAGGTAGTCGCCGGGCTCGGTGGGCTCCTCGCACCAGAGCAGGTCGAGGTCGCGGAGGGCGAGCCCCGCGCGGATGGCCGTGTCCACGTCCCAGCCGTAGTTGGCGTCCACCATGAAGGCGCGCTCCGGCCCCAGCAGGTCGCGCACGGCCCGCGCGCGCGCGACGTCCTCGGCGAGCGTGGGCTGGCCCACCTTGATCTTCACGGCCCGGTAGCCCTCGTCCATGAAGCCCTGGACGTCGCGCAGCAGCCTGTCCTGCGTGAAGTTGAGGTCTATGGCGCCCCGGTAGGCCTTCGAGAGCCGCGAGGCGCCCCCGGCCATGCGCCAGAGGGGCGTGGCCGTGGCCTTGCCACGGATGTCCCAGAGCGCCACGTCGAGCGCGGAGACGGCGAAGGAGGCGATGCCGCCGCGCCCCACGTAGTGGACGTGGGTGAGGAGCGCGTCGTGGATGGCCTCCACGGCTCCCGCGTCGCGGCCGAGGAGCGCGGGGGCCAGGTCGTGCTCGATCAGCGCCCGGATGGCGCGGCCGCCCTTGCCGCCGGTGTAGGTGTAGCCCGTGCCCTCCAGGCCGTCCGAGGTGGCGAGGCGCACGACGACCAGCTCGAAGTGGGTGTGCATCCCGTGCATGGCGTCGCCCATGGCCTCGGCCAGGGGGACGCGGAAGAGGCGGGCCTCCAGGCGCGCGACGGTCCTCATGCGCGCCTCCCCAGGCGGGCCTGGAGGAGGATCACCGCGAGCAGGAAGGCGCCGCGGATGACCGATTGCCAGTAGGCGGACAGCGAGATGATCCCCTTGCCGTTCTCGAAGTTGAGGAGGTTGAAGACCAGCCCGAAGAGCAGCGCCCCCGCGACCGTGGCCGGGATGCTGCCCATGCCGCCGGTGAGCAGCGTGCCGCCCACCACCACGGCGGCGATGGCGGCCAGCTCCCAGCCGAGCCCTTCGAGGGGCTGCCCGGCGCCGTAGCCGGAGGCGAGGAACACCCCCGCCAGGCCCGCGCATGCGCCGGAGACGAGGTAGACGAAGACCAGGGCGCGCGAGGTCTTGAGGCCCATCAGGTGCGCGGCCTCGGCGTTGCCCCCCACGGCGAGGATCGTGCGGCCGAGGGGCGTGCGCTCCAGGACGATCCAGAGGGCGAGGACCACGCCCGCCGCGACGATGATGGTCCAGGGGAGGAAGCCCGCCACGCGGCCCATGCCCAGCGCGGTGAAGTCCGAGCCCCAGTCCACCGGCACGCCCCGGCTGTCGGAGACCACCAGCGCCAGGCCCTTGGCCGCCAGCATGGTGGCCAGCGTCGCCATGAAGGGGGGCAGGCGCAGGCCCACGATGAGGGAGGCGTTGAGCGCGCCCGCCACGAGCCCCGCGCCGACACCGGCGGGAAGCGCTACGATGAGGCCCCAGGGGCTGAGCAGCGCCGCCACCACGGAGGAGAGGGCGGCGACCGTGCCGACCGACAGGTCTATGCCGCCGGTCATGATGACCAGGCACATGCCGACCGAGATCAGCACGAACATGGAGTTGTAGCCGAGGAAGCTCGACAGGTTGTAGGCGGAGGCGAAGTTGTCGTAGCGCAGCGTCCCGAAGAGGACGAGGGCGGCCAGCGCCACCCAGACGGCGCCGTGGGCGCCCTCGCCCAAGGGCCTCGCGTAGCGGCGCAGGTCGAAGGGCTGAGCGGTCATCGGCGGCCCCTCGCGTCCTGGAGCCAGACGGCCGCCACGATGATGCCGGCGGTGACGATCAGGGTGGCCTCGTCGGGGACGCCGTTGGCGATCAGCGTGTAGCCCACGAGCTGGATGAAGCAGGCGCCCAGCAGCGTGCCCAGGATCGGCGCGCGGCCCCCCGAGAGGGCGGCGCCGCCGACCACGGCCGCCGCGATGGCGTCGAGCTCCATGAGGTTGCCGACGCGGGCGGCGTCGGAGGCCGAGTTGATGGCCACGTCAATGAGGCCCGCCAGCCCCGCGAAGGTGGCGCAGAGGACGTAGGTGGCGATGCGCACCGCGCGGACGGGGGTGCCGGCGAGGGCGGCGGCGCGCTCGTTGCCGCCCACCGCGAGGAGCTGGCGGCCGTAGAGGGTGCGGCGCACGACCAGGGCCACGAGCAGGGCGAGGAGCAGCGCGATCCAGCCCTGCACGGGGAAGCCCAGGACGCGGCCCGTGCCGAGCCAGGTGAAGGAGGGATTCGTGAAGGTCTGGAGGTTGCCGTTGGTGAGCACCTGCGCGACCCCGCGCCCCGAGATGAAGAGGATCAGGGTGGCGATGATGGGCTGGATGCCGAGCGACACCAGCGCGCCGTTGAAGGCGCCGCAGAGGGCGGCGGCGAGGAGCGGCAGGGCGATGGCGGCGGCCAGCCCGAGGCCGGGGTTGGCCAGGCCCCAGAGGCTGCCGAAGATGAGCGGCGCCAGCGCCCCCGCCAGCGCCATGACCGCGCCCACCGACAGGTCAATGCCGCCGGTGGCGATCACCAGCGTCATGCCGAGCGCCACGATGGCCACCGTGGAGACCTGCGACACGTTCACCGCGAGCGTCTGGGCGGCCAGGAAGTTGGGCGTCAGCAGCGCGTTGAGCAGCACCAGCGCGAGCAGCGCCAGCACCAGCCCGAGGAAGCGGCGGTCGAGGCGCGAGCGGCGGGGGGCGGGGGGGGCGGCGAGCGCGGTCATGCCGCGGCCTCGTCTGGGGGGGTGGCGATGGCGTGGATCAGGGCGGCCTCGGTGACGCCGGGGTTGTGGAGGCGGCGGACGGACCGGCCCTCCTGCATGACGACGATCTCGTGGGCGCCCTCGATGATCTCCTCGAACTCGGAGGAGATGAGCAGGACGGCGGCGCCCTCGGCCACGCGGCGCGAGATGATGGACTGGATCTCCAGCTTCGCCCCCACGTCCACGCCGCGCGTGGGCTCGTCCAGGATCAGCACGGTGGGGTCGAGCGCCAGCCAGCGCCCCAGGAGCACCTTCTGCTGGTTGCCGCCCGACAGCTCGCGGATGGGCTGGTCCATGTCGGCGGCCTTGATGCCGAGCGCCCGGATGAAGCGCTCCACGACCCGGCGCTCCTCGGCCTCGTCCACCACGCCCGCACGGGCGAGGCGCGGCAGCAGCGCCAGCGACAGGTTCTCGCGCACGCTGAGGTCGGGGACGATGCCCTCGACCTTGCGGTCCTCGGTGAGGAAGGCGAGGCCGAGCGCCACGGCGTCGCGGGGGCCGCGCAGCGTCCGGGGCCGGCCGCCGACCGCGAGCGTCCCGGCCGTGGGCCGGTCCAGGCCGAAGAGGGCGCGGGCGGCCTCGGTGCGGCCGGACCCGAGGAGGCCCGCCAGGCCGGTCACCTCGCCCTGGCGCAGCGTCAGGTCCAGGGACCTCAGGCGCGGGCCGGTGGCCAGGCCCCGCGCCTCCAGGACGGCCTCGCCCCCCGCCCGGCCCTCCGTGCTCAGCCCGGTGCGGCCCGCCGCCCTGATCTCCTCGGCGTCGCGGCCGAGCATGAGGGCCACGAGGTCGAGCTTGGTGGTCCCGGCCAGGGCGCCCTCGTGGACGGTGCGGCCGTCGCGCATGACCGTGACGGCGTCGCAGACCTCGAACAGCTCGTCCAGGAAGTGGCTCACGTAGAGGACCGAGGTGCCGCGATCCCTGAGCGAGCGGATGACGCCGAAGAGGGTGTCGGCCTCGCGCTCGTCGAGCGACGACGTGGGCTCGTCCATGATGAGCAGGCGCGCGTCGAGCGCGGCGGCGCGGCCGATGGCGACCAGCTGCTGGATGGCGGTGGGGTAGGAGCCCAAGGGGCGGCGCAGGTCCAGCTCGATGCCGAAGCGGCCGAGCGCCTCGCGGGCGCGGCGGTCGGCCTCCGCCCGGTCCACGAGGCCCAGGCGCGTGCGCGGCTCGTAGCCGAGCGTGATGTTCTCGGTGACGCTGCGCTGGGGGACCAGCGTCAGCTCCTGGTAGATGGTGGCGATGCCCAGTCCCTGGGCCTCGCGCGGGGAGCGGGGGTCGATGGGGCGGCCCTGCCAGATCGCGTCCCCCCCGTCGCGGCGGTGGACGCCGGTGAGCACCTTGATGAGCGTGCTCTTGCCGGCGCCGTTCTGGCCGATCAGGGCGCGCACCTCTCCCTTGGCCACCGCGAGGGCGGCGTCGCGGAGCGCGGGGACGCCCGCGAAGCTCTTGCGGACGCCGGACATCTGGAGGAGCGGCTCGGCCATGGGGCCCTCTGTTGTGCGAGGCGCCGCGACGAATCGCGGCGCCCCTGGTGCCTCCCCGTTCTCTCAGGAGACCGTTACCGAATCCCTGGGGCATCGCGCGGTGGGTGGCCCCTGCGCGCAACGCCCCCGGGGGCGGCGCTCAGTAGGCCTCGCCGATGAACTCGGCCGCGTTGTCGGCGGTGAAGATGCGGTCCTCGACCTTGACCCAGGGCTCGATGGTCTCGCCGGCGGCGTAGCGCTGCATGACCTCGCAGGCCAGCGGGCCGAAGAAGGGCGAGGATTCCACCGTCACCGCCATCTTGCCGTCGATGATCGCCTGGAGCGCGTCGCGCGTGCCGTCTATGGAGACGACCATGACGTCCTCTCCGGGCACGCGGCCGGCCGCCTCCAGCGCCTGGATGGCGCCGATCGCCATCTCGTCGTTGTGGGCGTAGACGATGTTCACGTCCGGGTAGGCCTGGAGCAGCGTCTCCATGACGCGGCGCCCCTCGTCGCGGGCGAAGTCGCCCGAGCGCGATTCGAGGATCGTGAAGCGCGGGTCGGCGGCGATGGCCTCGTCGAAGCCCTGCTTGCGGTCGTTGGCGGGCGAGGAGCCGGTGGTGCCTTCGAGCTGGATGATGCGGCCTTCGCCCTCGAAGTTGTCCATCAGGAACTGCGCCACGCGCCGGCCCTGGTCTATGAAGTCCGAGCCGAGGAAGGCCACGTAGTCGCGCCCCGCCTGGGCCACGTCGGGGTTGACCGAGCGGTCCACGAGAAAGACGGGGATGCCGGCGTCGCGGGCGCGCAGGACGGCCGGCAGCAGCGGGTCCTCCTCGCGCGGGGGCAGGAAGATCACGTCCACCCCTTGGGCGATCATGCTGTCCACGTCCGCCACTTGCTTGGCGGCCGAGCCGCCCGCGTCGGTGACGACGAGGTCCCAGTTGCAGGCCTCGGCCGTGTCCACGAAGGACTGGGTCTCGGCGATGCGCCAGGGGTTGTTGGACTCGCTCTGGGCGAAGCCCACGGTGTAGCGGTCGGCTTGCGCCAGCGGCGGCAGGGTCTGGGCGCCGGCCAGCGTGGCCAGGCCCGAGAGCGCCAGGGCGGTGGCGCCCAAAAGGATGCGTCGGTTCATTCTCGTCTCCTCCCAAAGGTCGCCGGGGGGTTCCTCCCCCCGGGCGTCGTCAGCCCCAGCGCAGGTAGGCCGTCTTGCGCCGGAGGTATCCGTCCAGGCCGTGGCGGCCGTCCTCCCCGCCCAGGCCCGACAGGCCCCAGCCGGTGTGGAAGCCCTGCACCTGCTCGCCGTTGCCCCGGTTGAGGTAGAGCTCCCCGAAGCGGAGCGCGTCGGCCGCGCGCATGACGCGGCCCATGTCGCGCGTGAAGAGGTAGGCCGAGAGGCCGTAGGCCGTGGCGTTGGCGAGGGCGAGGGCCTCCTCGAAGCCGTCCACGACCACGGCGGGGGCGACGGGGCCGAAGACCTCGTCGCGCATCACCGCCATGTCGGGCTTGGCGAGCAGCACCGTGGGGGCCATCCAGTGGCCGCGGGCAAAGGGGCCTTCGGTGAGGCGGCCGCCCGGGAGCAGCACCTCGGCGCCGGCGGCCACCGCCTCGCGGGTGATCGCCTCGACCTTGTCCACCTCCACGGCGCTGATCTTGGGGCCCAGGTCGGGGCTTTCGAGGGGGTCGCCGATGGTGAGGGCGCGGGCGCGCTCCACGAAGCGGCCCAGGAACTCGTCGGCGATGGGGCGGTCGAGGATCATGCGCTCGTTGCAGGTGCAGACCTGGCCGCAGTTGACGAAGCGGGAGGCGACGGCCGCCTCCACGGCGCGGTCCAGGTCGGCGTCGGCGAGGACGACGAAGGGGGCCTTGCCGCCCAGCTCCAGGCGCAGGACCTTGATGTCGTCGGCGCCGGCCCGGTAGATCTCGCGCCCCGCCCGCGTGGAGCCGGTCATGCTGACCATGTCGGCCTCGCGCACGAGGCGGGCGCCCACGTCGCGGCCGCGCCCCGTGACCACGTTGAACACGCCGGGGGGCAGGCCGACCTTCTCCGCCAGGGCGGCCAGCGCCAGGCCCGACAGCGGCGTGACCTCGTGGCCCTTGAGGACCACGGCGTTGCCGGCGACGAGCGCCGGGCCGGCCTTGCGCGCGGCGAGAGCCAGGGGGTAGTTCCAGGCGGTCAGCGCCGCCACGACCCCGTGGGGGGCGCGCCTGATCCAGATGTCCTCGCGGGGGTTGTCGGAGGGGACGATCTCGCCCTCGATGCGGCGGGCCCATTCGGCGGCGAAGCGCAGGAAGGTCTCCGTGGCGCCGACCTCGCCGCGGGCCTGGTCGAGCGGCTTGCCCTGCTCGGCCACCACGATGCGGGCGAGCGTGTCGGCGTCGGCGGCCACGGCATCGGCCAGCGCCAGGACGGCGCGGCCCCTCTCGATGGCCGGGAGGGCGGCCCAGGCGCCCTGGGCCTGGCGGGCCAGGGCCACGGCCTCGGCGGCGTCGTCCTCGGTGCCGAGCGGCGTGGTGGCGATGACGGCGCCGGTGGCGGGGTTCTCGACCTCCTCGACGGGGCCCGTGGCGGGGCGCCACCGGCCGCCCACGAAGGCCGAGGCCCGGGCCGGCTGGCCGCTGCCCACGAAGGATGTGAGGTCGAGCGCCACGGGGCACCTTTGGTCGGACCAGGCGGGCGGGAGTTGACGCGGGAGGGGGGCGGGCGTCAAGCCTTTTCGCCGCCTTCCCTCGCGGCGGCCGCGTCACGGCGCCCCTTGGCGGAGGGCGCGCGGGCGTCTAGTCTGACCAAAACAAGACAGGACCGGGGACGTGATGGACGGGGCGATGCGCGCGGAGGGGGGGCGGGCGGCGGATGCCGTGGTCCAGGCCCTGGCCGCGCGCATCGCCTCGGGCGACCTGGCGGCGGGGGCGCCGCTGCCGCCCGAGCGCGACCTCATCGGCACCTTCGGGGTCAGCCGGACGGTGGTCCGGGAGGCGGTCGCGCGGCTGGCCTCGCGCGGGCTGGTGGAGAGCCGGCCGCGCTTCCGCCCCGTGGTGCGGCGGGCGGGGCCGGAGGCGGCCTTCGCGGCCGCCGGCGACGTGGTGGCGAGCCTCCTGCGCGAGGAGGGGGGCGTCAGGAACCTCTACGAGATGCGCGTCATGCTGGAGGCGGCGCTGGTGCGCCACGCGGCGCTGCACGCCCGCAAGGGCGACCTCCAGGCGCTCGACGCCGCGCTCGGGGCCAACGAGGCGGCGGTGGAGGACGCGCCGCGCTTCTACGCCACCGACGTGGCCTTCCACGCGGTGCTCTACCGCGTCCCCGCCAACCCCATCCTGCCGGCGCTGCACGGGGCCATCACGGGCTGGCTCGGCGCCCCCTGGGCGGCCATGCCCAGGAGCCCCGAGAGGAACCGCCTCAACGCCCGGCGCCACCGCGACATCCGCGACGCCGTGCGCGAGCGCGACCCCGACGCGGCCGAGGCGGCGCTGCGGGCGCACCTTCAGGCCGCCTGGGAATGGGTGCGCCCGACCCTGGAGGGCGCCGGGTGACCGAGGCCGACGCCATCGTCGTGGGGGGCGGCTCGGCCGGCTGCGTGGCGGCCGCGCGGCTCGCGCGGGCGGGGCGGCGGGTGCTGCTCCTGGAGGGGGGGCACAGCCACCGCCACCCGCTCCTCGACATGCCGCCGGGCATCTTCAAGATGATCAACGGCTCCAGGTTCATGTCGTACCACACGACCGAGCCGCAGGAGCACCTGGGCGGGCGCGCCCACGACATCCCCCAGGGCAACGTCCTGGGGGGCGGCTCGTCGGTCAACGCGCAGGTCTACATGCGCGGGCGCCCCTCGGACTACGACGCCTGGGACGCCCAGCTGCGCGGCAGCAACGACGGGGCGGACTGGTCCTGGGGGGCCGTGCTCAGGAGCTTCCGGGGCATGGAGGACAACGACCGCTACCTCGACGAGAGGCACGGCTCGGGCGGGCCCTTGCAGGTGTCCGACCCCGGCCACGTGGACATGCTGAGCCGCTGGTGGGTGCAGGCGGTGCAGGCGCTGGGGGAGCCCTTCAACCCCGACTTCAACGGGCCCTCGCAGCGCGGCGTGGGCTTCTACCAGTTCACCAACCGCAAGGGCCGGCGGTCGAGCGCCGCCTACGCCTTCGTCGCGCCGCTGGAGGGCGACCCCCGGCTCGACCTCAGGCTCAACGCGCGCGCCGAGCGGGTGCTGATCGAGGGCGGGCGCGCCGTGGGCGTGCGCTGGCGCGACCGGCGGGGCGCCCACGAGGCGCGCGCGCCGCTGGTGATCCTGGCGGCGGGGGCCCTGGTGACGCCCAAGCTGCTGATGCTGTCCGGCGTCGGGCCGGCCGACGCCTTGCGCGCCCACGGCCTGCCGGTGGTGGCCGACCTGCCCGGCGTGGGCGGGAACCTCATCGACCATCCGGAGGTGCCGATCATCTCCACGGCCTCCGGCCCCTACGGCTACTTCCGCCAGGGCGAGGGCTGGCGGATGATCCGCAACGGGCTCCAGTTCAAGCTCTTCGGGTCGGGGCCGATCCTGTCGGCCGGCGTGGAGGCGGGGGCCTTCGTCAACCCCGGCGAGCCCTCGGCGGAGCCGACCATCCAGGCCTTCTGCGTGCCCATCGTCTACCTCGACCGCGACCTCCTCAAGGTCATGCGCAACACGCACGGGCTGACGGTGACGACCGTGGTGGTCAAGCCGCGCTCGCGCGGGACCGTGCGCCTGCGCTCGGCGGACCCGGCCGCCATGCCGCTGGTGTCGCCCAACCTGCTCAAGGACCCGGCCGACCTGCGCGAGATGATGGCGGGGCAGCGGTTCTTCCTGCGCGCCTTCGCCGAGGAGCCGCTGCGGTCCCGCATCGAGGCGGTGCGCTTCCCGGACCCCTCGGACCTGTCGGACCAGGCGCTGGCCGCCCATTGCCGGCGCATGGTCAAGACCAACTACCACCCGGCCGGCACGGCCCGCATGGGGCCGGAGGGGGACCGCCTGGCGGCGCTGGACGCGCGCATGCGCGTGAGGGGCGTCGAGGGCCTGCGCGTGTGCGACATGAGCGCGGTGCCCGACATCAACGCGGGCAACACCAACGCGCCCGCCATGATGCTGGGCGACCGCTGCGCCTCCTTCGTCTTGGGCGAGGCCTGAGCGCGCCGTGGACGACCTCGGGGCCGCCAAGGGGGTGGTCCGGGCCATGCTCGCGGACCTCGAGGCCGGGGGCGCCGGGGGGGCGGCGCGGGCGCTGGCGCGGCACGCTGGGCCGGACTGGCGCTGGCGGGGGGTGCACCCGTTCCACGAGAGGCTGGGGCCGGAGGCCGTCGCGGAGGCGTTCTGGGGGCCGCTGCTGGGGGCCTTCGGGGCGCTCCAGGCCCGCCCGCAGGTGCTGCTCGCGGGGCGCAACGCCCTGGACGGGGGGGAGACGGTCTGGGTGGCCACGATGGGCCACCTCTTGGGGGTCTTCCGGGCGCCCTGGCTGGGCATCCCCCCCACGGGGCGGCTCGCGCTCCTGCGCTGGGCGCAGTTCGACCGCGTGGAGGGGGGGCGGGTGGCTCGGACGGCGCTGCTCTGCGACATCCCCTGGCTCATGGCGCAGGCGGGGCGCGACCCCTTCCCGCCGGGGACGGGGGCGGCCGTGGGCTGGCCGGGGCCGCGGACGCAGGACGGCGTGATGGAGGGGCCGCGGGACGCGGCCGAGGGCGAGGCGACGCGGCGGCTCATCGGGCGCATGATGGACGTGATGGAGGGGCGCGAGCCGGGTGGCGGCGACTACGCCGACGACCTGCGCCGGACCTGGGCCGAGGACATGGCCTGGTGGGGGCCGCACGGGATCGGCGCCTCCTTCACGATCCCGGGCTACCTCGCGGGGCACGCCCTGCCCTTCCCCTCCGCGTCGCGGGGCGACTGCCTCTACCACAGGGACGAGTGCCTGATCGCCGAGGGGCGCTTCGGGGCCTTCTTCGGCTGGGGCAACATGAGCCTGCGCAACCCCGGGGGCTTCCTGGGGATGCCCGCCCACCCCGACCTCGTGCCCATGACGGCCGTGGACGTCTACCGGCGCGAGGACGACCGGCTGGCCGAGAACTGGGTCTTCGTGGACCTCCTGGACTGGCTGCGCCGCCAGGGGCTCGACGTGCTGGGGCGCATGAGGGGGCTGCCGGGGGCCTGAGCCCGATTCGCGCGAGGGGCCCGCCACTGGCGCCGGAGGCGGGACGGTGGGGGGCGCGGGGGGGCCTCTGTCGCCGGGGGCCGCCCCCTGCGGCGGTCCTCCCTTCCCCGGGGAGGCGGGCCGTGCCACGTCGGGGGGGAGGACGCCCCGCGAGGGGGCGCGAGGCAGCGACGAGCGAGCATGCACCTGGACCCCGGCGCCCCGCCCGGCCGCAACTTCGACCTGGACGACTGGAAGCTCCAGCTGCCCGTGGACGCCTCGGGCGGCTTCTCGGGGCGCTACGTGGAGGTCTGGGACCTCGACGGCTACCAGAGCCCGTGGTTCAGGACGGGGCCGGACGGGGCCCTGGTGCTCGCGGCCCCCGTGGAGGGGGCGACGACCCCCGGGTCCGTCTACGCGCGCTCGGAGCTGCGCGAGACGGTGGGGGACGTCAACGCCGCCTGGACGCTCGATCAGGGCGGGGCCATGGCGGTGCGGATGCAGGTGGACCGGGTGCCCGAGCTGATCGGCGGCGGCGGGGCGCGGGTGAGCATCGGGCAGGTGCACGGCGGCGACGGCCAGCTCGCGCGGGTCTACTGGGAGGACGGCTCGATCTACTGGGTCGCCGGGCGCGGGGGGGCGCTCGCGCGCGACCTGGTCATGCGCCTCGTGGACGCGCAGGGGCGCGAGCCCGACGTGTCGCTCGACGAGACCTTCGCCTTCCGCGTGGAGGTGGAGGACGGGCGCGTCCTGGTCACGGCGGAGGCGGACGGGCGGACCTACTCGAGCGGCCTGGCCATCGACCCCGGCTGGGCGGACAAGGCCTTCTACTTCAAGGCCGGGCTCTACCTGGGCAGCAACGAGGCGACCTCCACGGGCTCGGGGCAGGTCAGCATCTACGGCATCGGCGTGACCCATGACGGCTCGGATCCGGTCCTGCCCGGGGACGGCCCCCCTGCCCCGCCGCCCCCGCCGCCCCCGCCGCCCGTCCTGTCGGACGGGGGCCTGCGGGCGACGCTCCTGGGCACGTCCGGCGACGACGCCTTCGAGGTGGGCCACCGGCGCACGGAGGTGAGGGCGGGGGCGGGCTTCGACACGGTGCGCGCCTCGGTCAACTGGGAGATGGACGCCGACCAGGAGCGGCTGGTGCTGCTGGGGGCGGCCGTGACCGGCGAGGGGTCGCGAGGCGACGACGTGATCGTGGGGTCCGAGGGGGCCAACGTCCTGCGCGGCGACGACGGCGACGACGCGCTGTCCGGCGCGGGGGGCGCGGACTCCCTGCGCGGCGGCGACGGGGCCGACCGCCTGGAGGGCGGCGCGGGGCGCGACACGCTCGGGGGCGAGGAGGGGCGCGACGCGCTCCTGGGCGGGGAGGGGGACGACCGGCTGGAGGGGGGGCGCGGCCCGGACCTGCTCACGGGGGGCGAAGGGGCGGACCTGTTCGCCTTCCGCTCCTTGCGCGACAGCCGCCCCGGCGAGGCCGACCGCCTGCTCGACTTCGCCACGGGCGTGGACCGGCTGGACCTGTCGGCGCTGGACGCCGACGCGCGGGCCAGGGGCGACCAGGCCTTCGCCTGGGGCGGCGGGGGGATCGGCGCCCTCCTCGTCCGCGACGGCCAGCTCGTGGCGGACGTCACCGGCGACGGGCGCTGGGACCTCGCCATTGACCTGGGCGGGGCGGCGCTGCGCGCGGGCGACCTGATCCTCTAGGAGCCGTCGCGGGCGAGCGCGAGCAGCCCGTCGAGCAGCGCGGTGGCCACCGGGTCCGCGTCGGGGCCGTCGCGCAGGAGGCGGAAGGTCGAGACGACGAGGCGCCCGCGCCCCAGCGCCTTCTCGACCACGAAGGCGGCGGGCTTGTGCACCCAGCCCACCACGACGCCGGCGTGGACCCGGGGGGCGAACTCCCAGGGGCGCAGGCCGGCGATCACCTGGCGCGGCGCCGTGCGCCAGAGCCAGGGGTCGAGCATGGGCCCGCCGGGGATGGCGGCGAAGGCGCCGTCGCGGCGCAGCCAGGAGAAGTTGCCCAGCCAGTCGCCGCGCCAGAGCGTCCTGTGGCGGTTGACCAGCGCGTAGCCGGGGAAGACGAAGTAGGCCCCCGTGGCGGTGCCCCCCTCGGCGTCCTCGATGGGCATCGTGAGGGGGGCGTCGCGCGGCACCGGGTCGGCGCGCAGGTGCGCGAGCTGCGGGATCAGCAGGACGCGGGCGCCGTCGTGGATGGCCTCCACGAGAGTGGCGTCGAGAGCGCCGGCCAGGTGGACCTCGGCGTCGGCGGCGCGCGCGTCCTCGTGGCCCAGGGCGCGCAGGCGCTCGCCCCAGCGCTGGTCGGGGGCGTGGGCGCGCACGGGGCGCGGCGGCGCGGGGCGCGCGGGGAAGAGCGCCACGGCCTGGTCGTTGTGGCTCAGGACGGCGCCGTCTGGGGCCAGCACCTCGAAGGCCACGGCGTCGGCGCGGGGGGCCGGGACGCCCGCCACGGGGACCGAGAGGGACAGGGCGGCGGCGGCGAGGGGGCCGGTGGCGGGCAGGCCCGCCTCCCCCGACGCCTCGCCCAGGCGCCAGCGCAGGCGCGCGCCCTCGGGGAGCCTGGCGCCGCCGGTGGCCACGCGCAGGTCGAAGCGGAGGGCGCCCCCCTCGCGCGCGGCGGGATGCGCCAGGCCGGGGGCCACCACCACGTCCGCCAGGACGCGCGGCAGGGCGGGGACGAAGGAGCGCGGGCGGCGGTGCATGTCCAGCAGGCCGTTGCCCTCCCAGTGCACGTCGGTCCATTCGGTGATGACGTGGCCGACGATCGAGGGGTGGCGGCGCAGCTCCTCGATCTGCCACTTGAGCCCGAGGCCCTGGACGCGCTGGGCGTCGGCGACGAAGCCCGCGAGCGAGCCCCAGACGCGACCGAGCTCCAGCTCGGCGAAGCGCGCCTCGATGCCCTGGGGCAGCGCCGCGCCGTCCGCCCAGGAGGCGCCGAAGGCGGCCCACCAGGGGTCGGCCCCCTCCGCCTTGAGCTGGGCCGGGTCGGGCAGGCCCCAGACGCCGAACTCGGACTGCACCAGGGGCTCCCGGCCCGTGCGGCGCCCCTCGCGGGCGGGGGTCCAGCTCCAGGCGGGCCGCGCGGCGAACTCGGCGCAGAGCGCCTGCCACTCCTCGGGCCGCTCGGCGGGGCCGCGGTAGAAGTGGTAGTCGTCGAGGTCCGAGACCACGTGGCGGTTGGGGAAGCAGGCGGAGTTGTCCACCACGAGCCTCAGCGGGTCCTCGGCCTTGAGCCAGTCGTAGGTGGCCGCGATCCACGCGCGCTGCTCGGCCGACTCCGACAGGCGCGTGCCCCAGTCCTCGTTGACGAGCGACCAGACGACGATGGAGGGGTGGTTGCGGTCGCGCCGCAGGATGCCCTCCATGCACGCGCGCAGGCGGCGCGCGGAGAGGGGCGTGAACGTCTCCACGTTGGGGATCTCGGCCCATACGAGGAGCCCCAGGCGGTCGGCGACCTCGTGGTAGCGGGGGTCGGGCACCTTGATGTGGAGGCGCAGGCAGTTGAGCCCCATGGCCTTGGCCTGGCGGGCCTGGGACTCCAGGAGTTCCAGGGAGGGGGCGGTCACGGTGCCGTCGGGGTAGTAGTCCTGGTCCAGCGCGGCGCGCAGGTAGAGGGGCTCGCCGTTGAGCCACAGCGCGCCGTCGCGCGCCTCGATGCGGCGGAAGCCGATGGCCTCCACGCGCCGGTCGCATTCGCGCGGGCCGTCCAGGAGGGTGGCGTGGACGGCGTGGAGATGGGGGGCGTCGGGCGACCAGGGGCGCGCGCCCGGGACCGCGAGCGAGAGGGGCTCGCCCGCCACGCCCTCGGCGGAGGCGAGGACAGTGGCGCCGTCGCGGACCTCCACGCGCAGCCGCCCGCCGGGGCGCGAGGGGGTGGCGAGCACGTCGAGGCGCCCCTCGGGCCAGTGGGCGTCGAGCCGCAGGTGGGCGATGTGGGCGGGGTCGCGCGCCTCCAGCGTCACGCCCTGCCAGATGCCGCCCTGGGGGCCGTACCAGCTCTGCTTGCCGTGGGGGGTCTCGGGGAAGTCCGCGGGCTCGGCCATGGCGGCGTCCACCTCGACCTGCACCTCGCGCCCCGCGCAGCCGTCAGGGAGGAGGGCCTCGAAGGGCAGGTAGCCGCCCTCGTGGCGGGCGACCTCGCGGCCGTCCACGCGCACCGTGGCGGCCTCGGTGACGGCGCCGAAGCGCAGCGCGACCTCGCGGCCGGCCCAGTCGGCGGGGACGGGGACGCGGCGGCGGTAGTGGCCGGTGCCGAGCGACCAGGCCAGTCCCGCGACCTGCGCCTGCCAGGGTCCGGGGACGCGGATGGGCGCCCAGCCCCCGCCGGAGGAGTGGCGGAAGTCCCAGGGGCCGTCGAGCGACAGGGCATGGCGGAGCGGCGCGTCGGCCCGGGGGCCTGCGGTCGGGGTCATGGGCGGTCCTTGGGCAGAAAGAAGGGGGCGCGAGGCCCCCGAGGCGTCCGGCCCCCCGGAGGAGGGGGGGCCGGCAGGGAGGTCTCTCAGCGGTTGCGGCGCAGGATGCGCTCGACGCCGGCCTGGGCCGCGTCCAGCGCCGCCTGGGGCTCGGTCCCCGTGAGCCACATGGCGTTGAAGTCCGAGATCATGGCGTTGAACACGGCCCGCTGGTTCTGCGTGCGCGGCACGGCGCGCGCGATCTGGGCCGTCTCGGCGTATTCCGCCCGGTGCGGCAGCGCCTGGAACTCGGGGCTGTCGATCACCGACTGGCGCACGCTGAGGTGGCCCGTCCGCGACCACTGGTAGCTGTTGTCGTTGAGGAACTTGAGGAAGGCGACGGCGGCCGCCTCTTCCTCGGGCGTGCGCGAGGGGTCGGTGGGGATCACCCACATGTGGCTGTCGGCCCAGACGGCGGGCGTGCCGAAGAGCGCGGGCACGTCGGCCACGCGGTAGTCGGTCAGGGCGACCGCGCCGCTCTCGGCCTGGGTGCTGTAGCTGTCCACCACCCAGGTGCCGTTGAGGATGATGCCGGCCTCGCCGTTGAGGAAGGCCTGCTCGGCGCCGGAGTAGTCGAGCCCGGGGTCGGCGAGGCCCTCGTCGTAGATGCTCTTGATGAAGCTCGCCGCCGCCACCGCCTCGGGGCCGTTCATGGCGACCGACTGGCCGTCCTGCGACAGCACGTCCACGCCCTGCTGCCACATCAGCGACTGGAACAGGCGCACCATCATGCCCTCGGCGGCCTGGGACTCGGAGGCGATGTAGTTCTTGCCGGTGGCCTCCTCGAACTGCTTGCCCATGGCGATGAACTCCTCGGGCGAGGAGGGCAGCATGGGCGAGCCGTCCTCGTTGACGAGGCCGGCCTGCTCCATGAGCCCCATGTTGACGTGGAAGAGGAGCGCGTGCACGTCGAAGGGCAGGGCGTAGACCTCGCCGTCCGCCGAGGCGTTCTCGAGCGCGGTGGGCACGAAGTCGGCGGTGTCCACGCCGGCCTCGGCGAAGAGGTCGCCCAGCGGGATGACCAGGTCGCGGCTGGTGAAGTTGGGCAGGATGGAGGCGTGCATCACCGAGATGTCGGGGATGCTGCCGGTCTGGTAGGTGGCGGTGAGCAGGTCGTAGTAGGCGCCCCATTCGGCGGTCTGGGTGTTGACCGTGGCGCCGATGGTGTTGGTGGCGTTGAACTCGTTGGTGAGCGCCGTGATGATGCCGCACTCGCCGTTGGCCTGGGCCGGGTCGGTGACCGAGCCGTACTCGTTCTGGCAGTCGCCGAAGAAGCGCATGAGCGTGATCTCGACCGCCTGCGAGGCCGTGCCGAGCAGGGCCGCGGCCAGGGTCAGGCCCAGGGTGGTGGAATGGCGCATCGGTTCCTCCCTTGATGCGTGGACTACTTGCCCGCGCTCATGGCGACGCCCGCCACGATGAAGCGCTGGAAGATCAGGAACAGCAGCACGATGGGCAGGGACGCGAAGACGGCCGAGGCCATCACGCTGCCCAGTCCCTCCGAGAAGGCGAAGTTGCCCTGGATGGAGGCCAGCCCCACCGTGACCGTGTACATGTCCGCCCGCGTGGCCGACACCAGCGGCCACAGGTAGTCGTTCCAGGCGTGGATGAAGGTGAAGAGCCCCAGCGTCGTCAGCGCCGGCACCGACAGGGGCAGCATGACGCGCCAGAAGATCATGAGGCGGGAGGCGTGGTCGAGCTCGGCCGCCTCCTCCAGCTCGCGCGGGACGGCGCGGAAGAACTGGTACATGAGGAACACGCCGATGGGCACGGCCACGCGCGGCATGACCAGCGCCCAGCGCGTGTTGTGCTCGCCCCAGGCCGCGAACATCGTGTGCAGCGGGATGAACACGGCCTGCTCGGGGATCATCAGCCCGGCGAGGGTCAGCACGAACAGCGTGCGGCGGAACGGGAAGCGCAGGCGGGCGAAGGCGTAGCCCGCGAGCGAGGACACCGCCAGCACGGCCGCCGTCATGGCCAGCGCCACGACGATGCTGTTGAAAAGCCACAGCGGCGTGGCCGACAGCGTGACGAGGTTGCGGTAGTTCTCGAGCGTGAAGGGATAGGGGAGCAGGCCCCAGGTGCTCTGCTGGAGCACGGCGTTGGGCTTGAGCGACATGGCCAGGACCCAGAGCACCGGCACGATCCACAGGGCCGCCACCAGCACGGTCACGCCGAGGAGGAGGCGGTCGCCGAGATGCGTCGTGGGGCGGCTCATGCGTCGCGTCTCCCCAGCCAGAGCTGGAGCATGGAGAAGACCAGCATGAGCGCGAAGAGCGCCACCGCGATGGCCGAGCCGTAGCCCACGAGCCAGTCGCGGAAGGCGGTGTCGTAGATGTACTGCACCAGCGTGCGCGTGGAGCCCGCCGGCCCCCCTTGGGTCATCAGCTGCGCCTGGCCGAAGATCTGGAACTGGCCGACGATCTGGAGGACCAGGACCAGGACGATGGTGGGCCGGATGGCCGGCAGCGTGATGCGCCAGAGCCGCGTCCAGCGGCCCGCGTGGTCCAGCTCGGCCGCCTCGTGGATCTCGCGCGGGATCTGGGACAGCGCGGCGAGGAAGAGCGCCATGGGCAGGCCCACCCCCCACCAGAGGGTCGTCACGACGATCGAGGGCATGGCCCAGGTGGCCGAGCCCAGGAAGTTGACGGGCCCGAGGCCGAAGAAGCCCATGACGGGCGCCACGAGGCCCCGGTCGGGGGCCAGCACCATCTGCCAGACCAGCGTGACCACGGTGACCGAGAACACCGAGGACAGGAAGAAGATGGACCGGCAGACCGCGCGCACCCGCCCGCCCCCGTGCACCGCGAGCGCCAGGAGCAGCGCCAGCAGCGTCATGAGCGGCACGGTGGCGGCGACGAAGACCAGCGTGTTGCGCGTGGCGCGCCAGAAGACGTCGTCGGCCCAGAGGTCCTGGTAGTTGAGCAAGCCCACGTAGCCGTAGTCGCCGGCCATGAGGTCCCAGTCGCGCAAGGACAGCCAGATGCCGCGCCCGAGCGGGTAGAGGAGGAAGACGGCGTAGGTGGCGAGGAAGGGCAGCAGGAACAGGGCGGCCGCGAGCGCGTCGCCCGAGCGGCGGCGCGGCGCGGGGGCGGCCGGCGCCAGCGGGGGCGTCGCCGCCGGGGAGGGCGCGGCGGTCACGCGGCCCTCTCCAGGGGGGCGCCCAGCGCGTCGCCCTCGGCGTCGAAGACGTGGAGGCGCGCGCCCGGCGCGGGGGCCAGCGCCGCCTCGGCGCCGATGGCGGGGGCGGGGCGGCCGCGCACCTCGGCGATGACGATGGCGCCGTCGGCGAGGCGCAGGTGCACGAGGCGGAGCGCGCCCAGCTCCTCGGCCACCTCCACGCGGCCCCGCAGCGGCCCCGCGGGGTCGAGCACGAGCGACTCGGGCCTGAGCCCCAGGGTGACGGCGGCGCCCGGCGCGAGGCCGGGGACGGGCGCGGGGAGGCGCGCGCCCGCCACCTCCAGGGCCCCGCCCGCCGCGTCGGCGGCCAGGACGCGGCCCGGGAGCAGGTTCATGCGGGGCGAGCCCAGGAAGCCCGCCACGAAGAGGTTGCGGGGGCTCTCGTAGAGGTCGAGCGGGCGGCCCGCCTGCTCGATGCGCCCCGCGCGGAGCACCACGAGGCGCGTGGCCATGGTCATGGCCTCGGTCTGGTCGTGGGTCACGAAGACCATGGTGGCGCCGAGCCGGTGGTGGAGCCGCGCGATCTCGGCGCGCATCTGCACGCGCAGCCCCGCGTCGAGGTTGGAGAGCGGCTCGTCGAAGAGGAACACCTGCGGCTCGCGCACGATGGCCCGCCCGATGGCCACGCGCTGGCGCTGGCCGCCCGACATGGCGGCGGGGCGGCGGTCGAGGAGGGCTTCGATGCCCAGGATGCGCGCGGCCTCGGCCACGCGGGCATCGGCCTCGGCGCGGGGCGTGCCCACGTTGCGCAGGCCGAAGGCCATGTTGTCGCGCGCCGTCATGTGCGGGTAGAGCGCGTAGTTCTGGAACACCATGGCCACGCCCCGATCGCGGGCGGGCACGGCGGTGACGTCGCGCCCGGCGATGCTGACGGAGCCCTCGCTCACGTCCTCCAGGCCCGCGACGAGGCGCAGGAGCGTGCTCTTGCCCGAGCCCGAGGGGCCGACGAAGACGACGAACTCGCCGCTTCGGATGTCCAGCGACACGTCATGGATGACGTGCGCGGCGCCGAAGGCCTTGGACACGCGCCGGAGCGACACCTCCGCCATGCCACCTCTCCTCCCCGGCCTGCTCATAGGCAGGTAATGTTGTTGACTGATGCCTAGCTAATGTCGGAGCGTCTGGCAAGCGCCCGTTTCGCGCCCGCCGTTGCGGCCGCGCGCGATCCGTGGCTTGTGGCGCTGCCAGGGGGAGGGGGACGTGACGGCCAGGCCCACCATGACCGACGTCGCCCAGGCCTGCGGCGTGAGCCAGGCGACCGTGTCGCTGGTGCTCAACGACGCCCCGGGCACGCGCATCTCGATGCGGACGCGCGAGGCCGTGCGCGAGGCCGCGCGCTCCCTGGGCTACGCGCCGCCGCGCCGCGCGAAGGCCTCGGCGCTCGTGGCCATGCTCATAGACGACGTGACCTGCTCGCCCCACGTGGCGGGGCTCATCGAGGGCGTCTCGGCGGCCGCCGCCGAGACGGGGCTGCTGCTGTCCGTCATCCCCACCTCGGGGGACGACGACACGGCGCTCGACCACCTCGAATCGGTCGGCGCGCGGGGCGTGATCTACGCGCGGCTCGTCACCCAGGCCGTGGCGCCGCCCGCGCGCCTGGCGCGGTTTCCCACGGTGCTGCTCAACTGCCACGCCGAGGGCGACCCCTACCCCTCCGTGGTCCCCGGCGACCTCGCGGCGGCCACCACGGCCACGCTGGCGCTGCTCGACGCGGGCCACCGCCGCGTGGGCTTGCTGGGCGGCGAGGACCGCCTGGAGGCCGGGCGCGACCGGCTCGCCGGGTACCGGCGCGCGCTGGCCATGCGCGACCTGCCGCTCGACCCCGACCTCGTGGTCAAGGACGCCTGGACGCCCAGGGGCGGCGCCCAGGGCCTGCGCCGGCTCCTGGCGCTCCCGGACCCCGCCACGGCCGTCTTCTGCTACTGCGACCGCACCGCCATCGGCGTCTACGCCGCCGCCGCCGCCCTGGGCCTGTCCATCCCCCGCGACCTGTCGGTCATCGGCTTCGACGACGAGCCCTACACGCCCGAGCTGGAGCCCCCCCTGACCACCATGGAGCTGCCCCACGCCGACATGGCCCGCCACGCCCTCGAGATCCTGGCGGGCATCCTCGACAAGGAGGGCGCGCATCGCCGCCACCCGCGCATGAAGTTCGAATGCCCCCTCATCGCGCGCGCCTCCGTGGCGCCTCCCCGCGCCGCCCAGGCCGGCCGCCGCGCGCGCCGGGCGGGCGAGTGAGGCGGACGGGCGAGTGAGGGCGGCGCTCCTCGCCGCGCTCCTCGCCGCGCCGCTGCACGCGCAGACCTACCAGAACCCCCTGCCCCTCGACGCCGGCCCCATGGCCCTCGCCGACACCTGCGCCGACCCCACCGTGGAGCGCGACGACGCCCTCGGCCTCTGGGTCATGCTCTGCACCACCGACCCGCTCGGCGGCCAGGACCGCGACGCCGACGGCGCGCTGCGCTTCCGCATCCTGCCCACCTACACCTCCCCCGACCTCGTGCGCTGGACCTACCGGGGGGACGCCTTCGACCGCGACCCCTCCACCGCCACGCCCCCGCCCCCCGCCTGGGCCGCCCCCGACGCCGCCCTCTGGGCGCCCGAGCTGATCCGCCTGGGCGGCCGCTGGCGCCTCCTCTTCGCCGTCACCGACGTCACCGACGCCGCCGGCGGCGAGCCCGCCTGCGACGAGGACAGCGCCATCGGCGCGGCCGTCTCGGAGTCGCCCCTCGGCCCCTGGACCCCCGCCCCCGCCCCCCTCGTCGCCCCCCGCCGCGACGCGTCCGGCTGCGAGTTCCTCTGGACGCTCGACCCCGAGGTCGAGCCCGCCGAGGACGGCGCCGTGCTCTACTACGGCAGCTTCCACGGCGGCCTGGAGGCGCGCAGGCTGGACGTGGCCCCGGACGGCGCCCTCTCGGCCCCGGGCCCCGCCACCCCCATCGCGCGCCCGGGCCGCTACGAGGGCGCCGAGGTCGTCCGGCTGGACGCCGAGGACGGGGGCTGGTGGGTGCTCATGGCCTCGGCCGCCGCCTGCTGCGCGGGGCCGCAGACCGGCTACGGCGTCTTCGCCGCCCGCGCCCGCGACCCCCTGGGGCCGTTCCTGGACCGCGACGGGCACTCGCTCCTGGAGCCCGCCATCGGCGGCACGCCCGTCCTCATGCAGAACGGCAACGCCTGGGTCGGCCCCGGCCACAACACCGTCACCCGCGACGCGGCGGGCCGCTGGTGGACGATCTACCACGCCGTGGAGGAGGCCTGGCCCTTCCTGGACGGCGAGCCCGGCTTCACGCGCCGCCCCGCGCTGCTCGACCCGCTCGACTGGGAGGACGGCTGGCCCGTGGTCGCGGGCGGCCTCGGCCCCTCCCAGGGCCCCCGCCCCGCCCCCGCCGCCCGCCCCGGCGACCCCGCCGCCCCGCCGACCCCGCCCCCGCCCGGCCCCTGGGCCGGGGAGGTGGCGTTCGCCGACGCCTTCGACGGCCCCGCGCTGGACCCCGGCTGGGCCTGGCTGCGCCTCCCGCCGGACGCCACCTTCGCGCAGGGCGCCCTGCGCCTCTCCACCAGCGCCGGCGAGCTGTGGGGCGACACCGACGACGCCCCCCTCCTCCTGCGCCCCGCCCCCCCGGGCGACTTCGCCCTGGAGGCGCGCGTGGCGCTCGACGCGCCCCCCGCCTGCTGCGACCGCTTCGCCCAGGCGGGCCTGGTGCTCTGGGGGGGCGACGACGCCTACCTCAAGCTCGTGGTGGCGGCGATGGGGACGACCCGGCAGGTCGAGTTCGGCCGCGAGCTGCCCGACCCCCCCGAGGGCGCGCCCTTCTACGGCAACGCCGTGGGCGGCCCGGCGGGGCGGGCCTGGACCACGCTGCGCCTGGAGGTCCGGCGCGAGGGCGAGGCGGCGGTGGTCACGGCCTGGAGCCGCGCCGACGGCGGCGCCTGGCGGCGCGGCGCCACCTGGCGCCACCGCCTGGACGGGATGCGCCTGGGCCTCGTGGCCATGGGCGGCGCGGGCCTGGCCGCGCGCTTCGACGACCTGGCGGTCCTGGCCCCCTAGAGCGGCGGGCGGTAGACCCGCCGCGCCGTGCCCTGGGCGACCCGGTCGCGCTCGTCCTGCGAGAGCCCCGCGAGCAGTTCCGCCGTCAGGTCCATCCACCCGGCGAGCCCCGCGCCCAGGTCCGCCACGGGCCAGTCGCTGCCCCACATCACCCGGTCGGGGCCGAAGCGGTCCAGCACGTGCTCCACGTAAGGCAGCAAGGTCGCCGCGTCGTGCGGCCCTGGCGCGCAGTAGGCCGTGAGCCCCGACAGCTTGCACGCCAGATGCTCGTGCCGCGCCAGGGCCGCGACGTCGCGCGCCCAGGGCCCGAAGCCGCCCGCCCCGATCTCGGGGCAGCCGCAATGGTCCAGCACCAGCGCCTGCCCGTCGCAGTCCCGCACCAGGTCCAGCGCCGGCCCCCCGAGCTGGCGGGCGTGGAAGCACAGGTCGAAGGGCAGGCCGCGCCGCCCCAGCGCCTTGAGGTTGCGCCGCAGCGTCGGGTCCATGGCCACGGCGTCGGGCACCACGTGCAGCACGCGGCGGTAGCCCAAGACGCCCAGCGACGGCCCCTCGTCAAGCCAGGCCTCGAAGCCCTCGTCCGATTCGGGCCGGCAGGAGGCCACCTGCCCCACGATCCCGTCCCGCCCGACCAGCCCCGCCACGATGCGCGCCTCCCGCCGCCAGTCGGCGTCGTCCACGGCGCACTCCATGACGATGCTGGCCGCGACGCGCCGGCCGCGCCGCTCGGCCGCGTAGTCCAGGGGCGTGAAGCTCCGCTGCGCGAGCGCGGGGATGCCTCGGGTCCAGGCGTAGCCCAGGCGGTCGCGCAGGATGAGGTGCTGGTGGGTGTCCATGAGGTCCATGCGCGCCTCCGAGCCGTCCTGCCAGCCTCCGGGGCGCGGGGGTGCGCGTCAAGCCGGGGGCGTTGCGCCGGACCCTTTCCAAACCCCTAACGCACCGCGCGATGGCCTAGGGATCCGTCAACCCTTCGAGCGCAGGCTGGGGCGCGAAAGGAGAATCACGTGCGCCCCAGCCCGGACCCTGCCCCGACGGACCACCGCCCCGCGCCCCCGCACCCGGCGGCGATGGCGGCTGCCCGGTCGCCGGGGGCGCGGGAGCCCGCGCCGTCACGCCCCCTGCGGGTCGAGGCGCAGGACGGCGCAGCCGTGGGGCGGCAGGCGCCAGCCGCCGCCCCGGCGCTCCCCGTCGCCTGCCACCGGCTCGCCCCGGGGCACGCCGGGCACGTCCGCCGGCTCGCCGCGCCCGTTGAGCAGGAACAGGAGCCTGCGCCCCTCGCCCTCGCGCAAGCTGGCCTCCACGCCGGCGGGCAGGTCGGGGACGAGCGGCGCGGCCCCCGCCTGGGCCATGAGGCCGTCCAGCAGCGCCGGCAGGAGCGGGGGCGTGAGGTAGGTGCCGAGGTAGGCGACGCGGCCCGCCCCCACCCCTCGCAGGGTCGCGGCCGCGCGCCCTTCCAGCCAGCGGCTCGACCAGCGGCCCAGCGTCTCGGTGCCCTCGGACGGCTCCAGCGCCTCGTAGAGATGGCCCGCCTCCACCTCCTGGTTGCCCACCGCGAGGCGGTAGCGGCGGGAGGCCGACTCGGCCGGCGCGGCGCCCGTGGGCCTGCGCCCGAAGCCCTCGAAGAGCCCGTCGCGCCCCGGCCCCGCGAGGCGGCCGAACTCCTCCACCGCGACGCCCGCGAGGCGGCCGAGCGTGGGGCCGGGGGCGGGCGTGCGGATGACCTGCCCGTGGGCGTCGCGCGTGCCGGTGAGCGCCGAGAGCACCACCGTGCCCCCGCCCTCCGCGAAGAGGCGCAGCCGCTCGGTCCACTCGTCGCGCCAGATCGTCCAGTGGGGGACGTAGAGCAGCTTGAGGGGGCTCAGGTCGTCCTCGGGGTGGATGAAGCCGCAGGGGATGCCTCGCTCGAAGCAGTGGCGGTGCAGGAGCGCGGCGTCCTCCAGTGGGCTCGGCAGGCCCATGGGGTAGGTGCGGTGCGCCTCCCCGTTGTCGAAGTCGGCCCCGGCGATGCCCACGTCCATGCGCACCCGGGTGCCCAGGAGGAGAGGCGCGAGGTCGCGCATCTCGCCCGCGAAGCGGCGGGCCTCGGCGTAGCGCCGGCGCGGCACGTCGTCGTGGTCCACGAGGCCCATCCAGTAGATCTCGGCCCCGAAATGCGCCGGGCGCCAGCGGAAGAACATGAGCCCGTCGGCGCCGCGCGCCACCGACGCCATGGCCATGCGCCGCATCTCGCCGGGCTCGGGCGTCATGGTCGAGAATCCGGGCTGCGAGCCCAGGCCCGACTGCTGCTCGGGCACGACCACGTTGCCCGACGCCGCGCGCACCTGGTCCATGTAGAGCGCCTGGGCGTGGGCGGCGCTGCCGGTCCTCTGGAACTCGTCGAAGAGGAGCGGATAGAGGTCGCAGCCCAGGACGTCCAAGTCCTTTGCGAAGTCCCGCAGGTCTATGTCGTCGAGCCGCCCGAGGTTGTGGAACACGAACCAGTCCGGGTTGGCCGCGCGCAGGATGGCCACCTGCTCGGCCTGGAAGCGGGCCGTGGCGAAGGCCAGGAAGCGGTGGAAGTCGAGCACGTGGCCGGGCCCGGGGAACACGGGCGCTGCGTCGAGAGGCAGGACGACCTCCTCGAAGGACCGGTAGGCGGTGGCCCAGAAGTCCCCGCCCCAGGCGGCGTTGAGGGCGCCGATCGTCCCGTAGCGGCGCGAGAGCCAGACCTGGAACTCGCGCAGCGTGGCGTCCGAGTAGGAGACGGACGTGGACGTGTTCAACTCGTTGTCGGTCTGCCAGCCGATGACGTGTGGGTTGTCCCGGAAGCGCTCGGCCATGGTGCGCGTGATGCGCCGCGAGTGCATCCGGTAGACCGGCGAGGCGGGGTCGGCGTGCTGGCGCGAGCCGTGGGAGGCGCGGCGGCCCTGGCCGTCCACGCGCAGCACCTCCGGGTGGGCGGCGGTCAGCCAGCGCGGCGGGGTGGCGGTGGGGGTGCACAGGATGGTCTTGAGGCCGTGCCGCGCCAGCCCCTCGATGGCGCGCTCGAAGAGCGAGACGTCGAAGACGCCCTCCGACGGCTCCATGAGGTGCCAGGCGAACTCGGCCATGCGCACGGCGTTGAAGCCCGCCTCGGCCATGCGTTGGGCGTCGCGGTCCCAGTGGGACTCGTCCACGTGCTCGGGGTAGTGGGGCACGCCCACCAGGAAGGCCTCGGCGTTGACGGGGCGCCAGACGGAGGGGGGCGCCGTGGGGTGGCGGATCATGCGAAGGCCCCCAGGACGTCGCGCGGCGCCTCGGGCCTGCGCGGGAGCAGGGCGGCGCCGTCCTCGCCGAAGACGTGGAGATGACGGGGCTCGGCGGTCAGCGACACGGCGGCGCCCGGGGCGAGCGCCACGCGGTCGCGCACGACGGCGAGCACGGGGGCGCCGCCCACGCGCAGGGCCACGTGGGTCTCGGCGCCGGTGGGCTCGACGACCTCCACGCGGGCGCTCAGGCCGGCGCCGGGGGGACCCACCAGGAGGTGCTCGGGCCGCAATCCGGCCGTGACGCGCGCGCCGGGCGCCAGAGACGCGCCCCCGGGCAGGGGGATGCTCCCAGCCCCCCCCACGTCGAGCGCCCCTCCCGAGGCGGCCACCGTGGCGGACAGGAAGTTCATGGCGGGCGATCCGATGAAGCCGGCCACGAAGCGGTTGCGCGGCGCGTCGTAGAGGTCCAAGGGCGCCCCCGCCTGCTCCACACGCCCGCCCTGCATGACGACGATGCGGTCGCCCATGGTCATGGCCTCGATCTGGTCGTGGGTGACGTAGATGGTCGTGGCCCCCAGGCGCGCGTGCAGGGCCTTGATCTCGGCGCGCATCTGCACGCGCAGCTTGGCGTCGAGGTTCGAGAGCGGCTCGTCGAACAGGAACACTTTTGGATCGCGCACGATGGCCCGCCCCATGGCGACCCGCTGCCTCTGCCCGCCCGACAGCTCCTTCGGGCGCCGCTCCAGGTAGTCCGACAGGTTCAGGATGGTCGCCGCGTCGCCCACCCGCGCGCCGATCTCCGGGGGCGGCGCGCGGCGCAGGCGCAGCGAGAACCCCATGTTCTCGGCCGCCGTCATGTGCGGGTAGAGCGCGTAGCTCTGGAACACCATGGCGATGTCGCGGTCCTTGGGGGCCACGTCCGTCACGTCCTCGCCGCCGATGCGGATGGTCCCTTCCGTGGGCACGTCGAGCCCGGAGATCAGGCGCAGGAGCGTGCTCTTTCCGCAGCCCGAGGGGCCCACGAGGGCCACGAACTCGCCCGAGCCCACCTCCAGGTCCACGCCCTCGATGACGCGCAGGCCCCCGAACCTCTTGCCGACGCCCTCCAGAGTGACGGTGGTCATGTCTTGCCCCTCACTTGACGGCCCCCGAGGCCAGGCCCCCCTGCCAGAACCGCTGGAGCGCCAGGAACAGCGCCACCACGGGCAGCACGCCCACCAAGGCGCCGGTGATGACGATGGAGAAGAGCGCCTGGCCCCCGCTGCCGGCGCTCGCCAGGTCGAACCATTGCGCGAGGCCCACCGTGACGGGCAGCGCCTCGCCTCGCGTGAGCATGACGAGGGGCAGGAAGTAGTTGTTCCAGGTGCTGGTGGCGCCGAGCAGCAGGACGGTCACGATGCCAGGGCTGGCCAGCCGCAGCACCACGGTGAGGAAGATGGAGGCCTCGGACGCCCCGTCCATGCGGGCGGCGTCCAGAAGCTCGTCGGGCACGGCGCCGTCGATGTAGACCTTCATCAGGTAGACGCCGAGCGGGAACACGGTCGAGGGCAGCACCACGGCCGCCCACGTGTCCGTGAGCCCCACCCCCGCGAAGAGCAGGAAGAGCGGGATCACGAGCACGGTGTTCGGCACCATGACCGAGCCGATGATGACGGCGAAGGTGGCATCGCGCCCCCGGAAGCGGAACTTCGACAGCGCGTAGCCCGCCATGGTGGCGACCGCCGCCGCCCCCACCCCGGCGAGCACCGAGTAGAGCGCCGAGTTGAGCATCCAGCGCAGGAAGATGCCGTCGTCGCGGGCGAAGAGCGCGGCGAGGTTCTCCCACAGGTTCAGGTCGCCCCCGAACCACAGGCCGAAGGAGGAGAAGAGCTGCTGGTTGGTCTTGGTGGCCGAGACCAGCAGATACCAGAGCGGCAGCAGCGTGTAGAGCAGGAACAAGAGCACCGCCGCCATGGCGAGCGTGCGGCTCCGCCGGAACGACGCCCCCGCGCCCCGCCTCGCGCCCGCCGTCACCGCCGCGCCTCCGCGCGCGCGGCCAGCGCGAGGAAGGCGTAGGAGACGACGGCCACGATCAGCCCGATGACGAAGGACAGGGCGGCCGCGAGGTCGAAGCGCAGCGACGTGAAGGCGAGGGAAAAGGCGTAGAGCGTGGGCGTGTAGTCGTCGCCGATGACGTTTGGAGCGATGGACGCCATGATGCGCGGCTCGTTGAAGAGCTGGAACGTGCCGATGATCGAGAAGATCACGCACAGGATGATGGCCGGGCGGATCAGCGGCACCTTGACGTGCCAGGCGAAGGCCGCCGGCCCCGCCCCGTCGAGCGAGGCCGCCTCCTCCAGGTCGCGCGGCACCGCCTGGAGGGCGGCGAACAGGATGACCATGTTGTAGCCGGTGAACTGCCAGGTCACGATGTTGGCCAGCGACGGGATCATCCACTGGGCGGACAGGAAGTTGGGCGCGCCCAGGCCCAGCGCCTCCGCCCCTTGGGCGAAGGGGCCGAAGACAGGCCCGTAGAGGTAGCCCCAGACCAGCGCCGCGACGACCGAGGGCACGGCGTAGGGCAGGTAGAAGGCGGTGCGGAAGAAGGCCCGCCCTCGCACCAGGGCGCTGTCGAGGAGCAGCGCCAGGACCAGCGCGATCCCCAGCATGACGGGCACCTGGATCAGCCCGAAGAGCGCCATGTTGCCCACGCCGCGCCACAGGCTCGGGTCCGTGAGCACGTCGGCGTAGTTGTCGAGCCCCACGAAGACCGTGCCGCCCACCAGCCTCTCGCGGAAGAGCGAGAGCCACAGGGCGTAGATCATGGGCGCGACCTGGAAGGCCAGGAACAGCAGCAGGAAGGGCGCGAGGAACAGGTAGGGCGCGACCGCGCCCGGCGCCCGGCCGCGAAGCCCTCCGCGCCCCCGGCGCGACGGCGCGGCCCCCGCGAGGGGCGCGCGCGCGACGGCCGGGGGCAGGGCCGTCATGGCTACTGCACCACCTCGAAGCCCTGGGACTCGGCGTACTCGACCACGCTCGCCTGCACCTGGTCGAGCGCGTCGGACAGGGAGCGCTTCTCGGCGGCGGCCGCGCCCAGCGTGGTGCTCATCTCGGAGAACACGAAGTCCTGGAACGGGCTCCACTGGAAGGACGTGTCTATGAGGGCCGAGGAGTCGGCGAAGACCCCGTTGACCGCCGTGCCGCCGTAGAAGTCGCTGGTGGCATTGAGGAAGGCCTCGCTGCCCAGCACGGAGTCCAGCACGGGGAACAGGAACTGCTTGGTGGCGAAGGAGTTCGCGGCCTCGGCGTTGTTGCTGAGGAACAGGGCGAGCTTGGCCGCCTCCTCGGGGTACTCCGTCCCGGCCATCACGGCGATGGTCGAGCCGCCCCAGTTGGCGGAGGCGGGGTTAGCCGGGTCCCATTGCGGCACGGGCATGGCGCGCCAGGCCCCCGCGCTCTCGCTGGCGAAGCCCGACAGGAAGACGGGGCCCCAGCCGGCGGTGATCCAGGACGCGATGCGCCCCTGGTCGAGCGCGCTGTACCATTCGGTCGTGAAGTCGGCCTGGGTGTCCACGAGGTCGTCGGCGATGAGGCCCGACCAGTAGTCGGCGACCTTCTTGGCGGCCTCGTCGTTGATGCGGATGCGGATGGTGTCGGCGTCCACCATCTCGAAGGGCCGCGAGCCCGCCTGCCAGAACAGCGCGTTGACCCAGCCGCCCTGGTTGAAGGGCGCGGTCGTGATGTAGCTGTCGGGGTTGGCGGCGCGGTAGGCGCGCGCGGCCTCCGCGAAGGCGTCCCAGGTGGCGGGGGGCTCGGTGATGCCGGCCGCCTCGAAGAGGTCGCCCCGGTAGACGATGCCGAGCGGGCCCGAATCCCACGGCATCCCGTAGATGCCGCCGTCCGCGCCCGTCACCTGCGCCATGGACCAGTCCACGTAGTCGCCGCGCACGGCCTCGGCGCCCAGCGGCCCGAGGTCGAGGAGCGCGCCGGTGAGCTGGAACGAGGGCTGGAGCTGGAACTCCACGTGCACCACGTCGGGGCCGCCGGTGCCCGCGCGGATGGCGTTCCTCATGGCGACGTAGTGGGGCTCGCCCTGGCCCACGTTCTCCAGGTTGACCGTGATGCCGGGGTTCTGGGCCTCGAACATGTCGATCTGCGTCTGCAGGTCCGGCAGCCAGGACCACATGGTCAGCTCGACCGGGTCCTGCGCGGCCGCCCCCGTGGCGAGCACTGCGAGCGCCGCGCCCAGGCGCAGTTGGGCTCTGGTCATCTTGGGTCTCCTCCCTTGGGTCGTTTCTCGTGTTGCCGTCACGTATAGCCGGGTTCCGCCGGCGCGAGCCAGCGAATCCCGAAGGGGGGCAGCGGGGCCGCCGGGTCCGCGCCGTCGATGAGGTCCACCCAAGGACCGGCGGGCGTGGCCGCGGCGGACTCGCCCCCGGAGTTGGCGACGAAGAGGCTGCCGTCCGCGCGCGGCACGGCCCGCACGCCGGGGGGGAATGGCCCGTGGACGGCCACGCCGCGCCGCGCCAGCTCCCGGCCCAGCCGATGGAGGACGGCGTCGTCGCCCGGCCAGAAGCCCAGGCGCAGCACGACGCCCCTGCCCACCTCCCGTCGCGTGGCCAGCGCGAAGGGCGCGTAGATGGGCTCGGGGTGGGCGAGGCGCGCCTCGACGGCCGCGCCCCGAGGCTCCAGAAGCTCCACGTAGCCCTCCACGGCCACGGGGCTCTCGGCGCCGTCCGCCCAGCGGGCCAGGAGGGTGCCGTAGCCCGGCTCGCCCGCCGCGCCGAGGCGCCGGATGCTGCGGATGCGCGCGCCGCAGAGCCCTTCCAGCAGCGCCCCCGGTCCCTGCGCCGCGAAGCGCCCGTCGGCCTCCTGGTAGGCCGAGAACGGCCCCACGACGATCACGCCCCCGCCCGCCGCGAAGTCGCGCAGCGCCTCGGCCAGCGCCGGGTCGTCGAGAGCGGGCGCGGCGGCCACGACGACGACGCGGTAGCGGGCCAGCGCGCCGTCCAGGACGGCCGCCGGCGTCACGGCGTCCACGCCCACCCCCAGCCGGTGGAACAGCCCGAAGGCCCCGCGCAGCACCTCGGCGCTCCCCGGCATGTGCGGGTAGCACTGGAGCGCCGCGCGCCCGTCGAGGTCTGTCAGCACCGCCGCATCGGCCCGCACGGGCGCGGCCAGGAGCCGCTCCCCGTGCCGTCCGAGGAAGGCGCCCAGCTCGGCCACCCAGGGGGCGTCGGGCTCGGGCTCGCCCCGCCAGTCCAGGAGGCCCCCCCAGCGAGGCCAGTGGCCCCCGTGCCAGCGGTGCCCCGACCAGTAAATGAGCGCGTCCGCCCCGAAGGCGACCATGAGAAGCATCCACAGCCGCCACTCGGCGCGGCTCGGGAAGGCGTCGAACATCGCCGTCGTGCCCGTCACGCCGATGCGCGTCGCGGTGACGAGGAAGCGCCCCGCCCCACCGGCCGAGCGCGCGAGGTCGAGGTGCCAGGCGTGGCCCTCCCAGAAGCGCTGTCGGTCGCCGATCGGGTAGACGTTGAGCCCGGCCACGTCGAGCACGCCCGCGAGCGCGGGGTCGTCGGCGGGCGTGAGCCAGTTGGTCATCCAGTTGGTCATGATCCAGCCCGTCGCGCCCGCCGCCCGCAGCCCCTCGGCCTGCTCCCGCAGGAACCCCGCGATGAGGTCGCGCCGGAACCGGATGCCTGCCAGCTTCAGCGCGGGGAGCTGCGAATAGACGCTCTCGGTGAAGGTGTCGCGCGGCTGCTCCACCGCCTCGAAGGACCGCACCATCATGCCCCAGCTGTGCAAGCCCAGCCTCTCGTTCATCCTCTCCACGGTGCCGAAGCGGGCCCGCAGCCACGCCGTCCAGGCCGCCCGCGCGGCCGCCGAATGGTCGGGGCCCATCATCGAGGACGCGTCGATCTCGTTGTCGAGCTGCCAGCCGATGACCGCCCCGTGGCCCGCGAAGCGCGCCCCCAGCGCGGCCACCAGCCCCCGGCAGGCCTCGCGGTAGGCCGGATGCGCGAGGCTCGCGGCCTTGCGGTACATGGGATGCGTGGGCATCCCCGGCACCATCTCGGCGCGCGCGTCGGGGTGCCTCTCAAGAAGCCACTGCGGCGCGATGTAGGTGTTCGTGCCGAGGATCGCCCCCATCCCCCGCCCGGCGATGTCGTCCACGGCCCGCGCCAGCCAGTCCAGGCGGTAGTCGCCGGGCGCGGGCTCCAGGTGGCCCCAGGCCGACTCGCCCAAGCGCAGCACGGTGAAGCCCGCCTCCCCGAAGCGGTCGAGCATCCCGAGCCAGAGGTCGCGCCGCAGCACCTCCGGGTAGACGCTGGCGCCGAAGAGGGTGCGGGGGGGAGAGGCGCGCGGGCCATGGCCTAGTGCGAGGGCCGGGGCGTCGCGTGCCCACGGCAGCCCACGAAGAAGTCGAGGTCGCAGCCCCGGTCCGCCTGGAGGACGCGCTCCACGTAGAGGCCCTGGTAGCCCCCCTCCATAGCCGGGGGCGGAGGCGCCCAGAGCGCGCGGCGCCGGGCCAGCTCCTGCTCCGCCACCTCCAGCACGAGCGTGCGGGCCGGCACGTCGAGCGCGATGACGTCCCCGTCGCTCACCAGCGCCAGCGGCCCGCCCACCGCCGCCTCGGGCGCCACTTGCAAGACGACCGTGCCGTAGGCGGTCCCCGACATGCGCGCGTCCGAGACGCGCACCATGTCCGTGACCCCCTCGCGCAGGAGCTTGGGCGGCAGGCCCATGTTGCCCACCTCGGCCATGCCGGGATAGCCGCGCGGCCCGCAGTTCCTGAGCACCATGACGCTGTCGGCCGTCACGGGCAGGTCGGGGTCGTCTATGCGCGCGTGGTAGTCCTTGATCGAGTCGAAGACGACCGCCGGCCCGCGATGGACGAGCAGCGCGCGGGAGGCCGCCGAGGGCTTCAGCACCGCCCCGGAGGGCGCGAGGTTTCCGCGCAGCACCGCCAGCCCCCCTTGGGCCACCAGGGGGGCGGTGGCCGGGCGGATGACCTCGTCGGACAGGACGGGGGCTCGGGCGACGTTGTCGGCGACGCTGCGCCCGCTGACGGTGGGCAGGGCGCCATGCAGGAGGCCCCTCTCCAGCAGGCGGCGCATCAGCGCGGGCAGGCCGCCCGCGTAGTAGAAGTCCTCCATGAGGAAGCGCCCCGAGGGCTCGAGGTCCAAGAGCGTCGGCACGTCGCGCCCGAGCGCGTCCCAGTCGTCGAGCGTGGGCGGCACCCCCACGCGCCCCGCGATGGCGATGAGGTGCAGCACGGCGTTGGTGCTCCCCCCGATGGCCCCGCAGACGCGCTCGGCGTTCTCGAAGGCCCCGCGCGTGAGGATGGCCGAGGGCCGCACGTCCTCCTGCACCAGCCCCACGATGCGCCGCCCCGCCGCCTGCGCGAGCGCGCCCCGCCGCGCGTCCACGGCCGGGGTCGCGGCGTTGTGCGGGAGCGCGATGCCCAAGGCCTCCACCATCGATGCCATGGTGGGCGCCGTGCCCATGGTCATGCAATGGCCCGCCGAGCGCGCCATGCCGGCCTCCGCGTCGGCCAGCTCCTCGGCCGCCAAGTCGCCCGCCCGCACCGCCTCCGACAGCCGCCAGATGGCCGTGCCCGAGCCCACGTCGCGGCCCCGCCACTTGCCGTTGAGCATGGGTCCCCCCGACAGCACCAGCGCCGGCAGGTCGCAGGAGGCGGCCCCCATCAGGAGCTAGGGCGTGGTCTTGTCGCAGCCCGCCATGAGCACGACCCCGTCCACGGGGTTGCCCCGGATCGCCTCCTCCACGTCCATGGAGGCGAGGTTGCGAAAGAGCATGGCGGTGGGGCGCAGGTTGCTCTCGCCGCAGGAGAAGACGGGGAACTCGAAGGGCGCGCCGCCCGCCTCCAGCACGCCCCGCTTCACGCGCTCAACGAGCCCGCGGAAGTGCGCGTTGCAGGGGGTCAGCTCGGAGAAGGTGTTGCAGATGCCGATGACGGGGCGGCCGTCGAAGGCGTCCGGCAGGAGCCCCTGGTTGAGCATCCAGGAGCGGTGGATGACGCTGGCCTTGCCCCCGCCCGCGAACCAGTCCTGCGAGCGCAGCCTGCGCGGCCACGTGGCCATCCTCGCCCCTCCCCTGCCCCGGGACCATGGCCGGCGACGGCCCGGTCGGTCAAACGTAATACTATAGGGGGTGGATGCGCGGAGCGATGACGCTCAGCGTGTCGGCCTCCGCGCCGGCCACTAGCCGATCCATGGCCACCCGAGCGGCGGAGGCGGCGGCGGCGGCGATGGCGTCGCGCACCGCCTCGTGCAGCGGCAAGGCGGCGCGGAGGGCCTCGGGACGGGCCTCTCCCTTGAGCCGCACCGACCAGCGCGGGTGGATTCGACGAGGCTCTAGGCGGCGCGCAGGACCTCGTTGCCCGCCGCGTCCAACACCGCGCGGTGAAAGCGGAGATCCCCGTCGAGCGCCAGGGGCGCCCGCGCCCCGGCCTCGCGCATGACGGCGAGCCCCCGGTCGAGGCGGTCGAGGTCGGCGCCTTGGCGCCTCTGGGCGGCGAACGCGGCGGCCGCCGGCTCCACGACGCGCCGCGCCTCGAAGAGGGCCGCGACGAAGGCCGGGTCGGCCCCGGCCTCGAAGTGCTAGGCCAGGACGTCGGGGTCCAGGAGGTTCCAGCGCCCCTTGGCCGCCACGCGCGTCCCGAGCCGGGGCCGGCTCTCCACGAGCCCCTTGGCCTCCAGGATCTTGACGGCCTCGCGCCAGGCGACGCGGGACACGGCCGGGTCGAGCCGGGTCTCGTTGGGAAGAGCCTCGCCGGCGGCGAGCCGCCCGCCGACGATGCGCAGGCCCAGCCCGTGGGCCACCTCGCCGTGCAGACGCCGGCGTGACACCTTGGCTTGGGGGTAGTAGAGGTCGGGGGAGCCCGGCGCCATGATCCGTCGTTGTCACCCCCGGAGGTCCGGTGCAAGGCGCGTCACGGGGGTTGGCGAGAGGACCGCCGTGGGACGCCACCCCTTCCTGCGGGGAGGACGCGCCCGGAGCGTCCCGCCTACGAGCCCCCTGCGCGTCCCGAGGGCTGGGCGGCTCACCTTTCGTGGCCAAGCCGCCCTCGCCTGCAGCGCGATGCGGTCTCGCCAAGGCTCGCTGCGAGCCAAGCCGCGCGGCCCCTTCCTGATTCCTCTCGGTTCGGCCAAACCAACGACGACCCTTTGGTCTTCTGCTCGTCGTTGGTTGTTGTGGGGTGTTGGAGCGACGGAGGGCCGCCCCTGTTTGGGGCGGCCCTGGGTTGTTGGTTGCGGGGGCAGGATTTGAACCTGCGGCCTTCAGGTTATGAGCCTGACG
>ERZ1066120.226-NODE-226-length-58246-cov-14.578509_pt1 | contig 58246 bp, 42 predicted proteins | sample MGYA00382767_ERZ1066120 | MGnify/ENA primary metagenome ERZ1066120 (study PRJEB33369, sample SAMEA5778350) | biofilm metagenome | biome: Industrial cooling water; feature: Water cooling tower basin; material: Biofilm | place: United Arab Emirates | collected...
GAGTAGATACGTCTGTTCGCTTGTCGTCCTAACCTATACTTCGAGTGCTATAAAGTATTCGCGCAGGAGGTTTAGCGAGCAATCTCAACAAGAATTGATGCAGCTAACCAGCCCTAACTATGAATCTAGGAAAAGCTGATTTACGGGTAAAGTGACGATAAATTTAGCTCCCTGTCCTGGCATACTTTCTGCTGTAATGCTACCTTTATGGCGCTCGACAATCTTACGGCAGATTGCTAAACCCATGCCCGTACCTTCATAGGCGCTGCGACTGTGTAACCGTTGAAAAACTTGGAAAATGCGATCGCAATACTTTTGGTCGAAGCCAATTCCATTATCTTCTACCGTAATTTGACAAAGATCGACATCTGCCACATTCTCGACGAATTGTAGTTCTGAATTTTCGATAATTTGACTGTAGATCTTGACACAAGGGGGTCGATCGCCTGGATGAAATTTTAAGGCATTGCCAATCAAATTCTGCAACAACTGACGCATTTGCAGGGGATCGGCATCAATAGTTGATAGTTCGCCTACCTCTATACGCACTCCAATTTGCTGGATCGATACTTCCAAATCGGATAGGACTTCTTTTGTCACCTGGGCAAGATTAACGGAAACGAGGGGTTGCGCCCTAGTAGTAATCCGAGAAAATACTAACAAATCCTCAATCAATGTTTGCATTCTTTGGGCAGCATTCTGCATCCGTTCTATATAGTCGCACCCTTGTTCGCTCAATGTTTCGCTATATTTTTCTCGCAGTCTGTTGCCAAATGCCTGAATTTTCCGTAGCGGTTCTTGCAGATCGTGAGAGGCAATAGAAGCAAATTGTTGCAATTCGGCATTAGAACGAGCGAGTTCCTGCGAATAACGAGTTTCTTGTTCTAAAAGTTGAGCCTGAGTCAAAGCAATACCAATTTGATCGGCTAGTTGCTGTAGTAATTGAGTTTCAAAGTCACTCCAATTTCGAGAGCTACGACATTGATGAGCAATTAATAAACCCCAAAGTTGCTGTTTGATAATAATTGGTACGACTAATTTTGCTTTGACTTGAAATTGTTGGACAAAATCGACTAAACAAGGCGCTATTTCTGCTTCCTGCTCTACATCTGCGATCGCGCGAACTCTTCCCCGAGCATATAGCAGGCGATATTCTTCTGGAAAAACTTCTTCAGGAAATTTATGTCCTAAAACTGCCGTCCAGCCAGGTAACACTGCTTCTGCAACCGCACTACCAATTCCATCCGATCGCAGATGATAAATTAAAACTCGATCTGCTTGCAGAATTCGCTGCACTTCACTCACCGCAACTGGCAAAACTTCATCTAGTTTGAGCGATTGACGAATCTTCAGCGTGACTTCAGCAAATAATTGCGATCGCTGATACTGGCGTTTGAGTTCCTGCTCCTGTCGCTGGCGCTGCTCGATTTCTTGCTCTAGCTGTAGATTTTGCGCTTGGAGTTGCTTGGTCAGATTTCGCAGATGCAGATGCGTTTGTACCCGCGCTAAAACCTCTTCCTGCTGTAGCGGTTTAGTAATGTAATCTACTGCTCCTAGCTGTAAACCCTTCACCTTATCTACTGTCTCAGATAGTGCCGTCATAAAAATCACGGGGATATCTCGCGTTGATTCCTTGGCTTGAAGACGACGGCAGGTTTCAAATCCATCTATTCCAGGCATGATGACATCTAGGAGAATCAGATCCGGCGAAGCATACTCTACTTTTTGGAGCGCACTTTCGCCATCTTCAGCGATCAAAATCTTGCAACCAGAATCGGTCAAGAAATTAAATAGTACTTCCAAATTGGTAGGAGTGTCATCGACAACTAAGATAACGCTTGGCTCGGCAGCAGCCACATTCATTCACCACCTAAATCTTTTCAAGAATATTTTCTAATAAACTCCAAAATTTGTTTTTCTTTAAATCCTCTTGCGAGTTGGCGTAGATGAGCAGCAAATGGTATCCATTGCCGATCTGATGCTTCAATTCTAGCGGTTTGTTCCAAAATACCTTGAATATCGCCCATCATGGCTAGATCTAGTAATACTGCCATTTCTGCTGCTGGAGGAGGAACGATCGCCGTTGCTGTCATTTCTTCCTGACGCACGTTATTTAAACTTTTGGCAGCTATTTCTTCTTCGTAAATCCATTCCAGATCTAAGTGATTTCTTAATAGTTCTAAAAGATCTGCTTCTCGGACTGGCTTGGGTAAAAAACCATCACAACCGACGATTTGACTCTGCTGGCGATCGCGCTCGAACACGCTAGCAGAGATGGCAATGACGACTACGCCTGCTAACTCTGGCATCGTTCTGATGCGTCGAGTGGCTTCAAAGCCATCGGTTCCAGGCATGACCAAATCCATGCAGATACAATCAGGCTGGAACTCCCGTGCTTTGGCAAGACAATCTAAACCATCTATCGCTTCTAACACTTCAAATCCCAAAGGCTGGAGCAGATTGACTAAAACAAAACGATTTGATTCGCGATCGTCCACTACCAAAATTTTGCGTTTGTCACCTTGAAAACCGATAATCTTCCTTGCCTTCTCGACGCTGACAATTTCAGCATGGCAAGTATGAGCTAGGTCTAAATCGAACCAAAAAACACTTCCTTTTCCTAAAGTACTTTTTACCTCAATATCGCTACCCATCATTTGCACTAATTGCCGACCGATCGCCAAACCCAACCCCGTTCCTTCAGTATGACGATGTTGCTCGCCTACTTGCTGAAATGGTAAAAAAATTTCTTCTAACTGCTCGGCTGCTATGCCAGTGCCTGTATCTTCTACTTGAAATCTCAGCTTTCCGGCGCGATCGCTAACTCGGAAAATTACGCCACCTTTATCAGTAAACTTGACTGCATTTCCTAACAGGTTGAGCAAAACTTGCCGCAACCGTTTTTCATCGGCTCGCACGAATTCGGGGATGGAAAGCGTTTCGTAAGTCAAAGAAATCTGCTTTTGCTCCGCACGAAGGCGACAAATATCGACAATCTCCGCTAAAAATTTCGGCAGATGGAAAGTGTGAGGATAAAGTTCCATCTTTTGGGCTTCAATTTTAGACAGGTCTAGAATATCTTCAATCAGAGTCAACATGCGATCGCCACAGCGATAAATTACATCTAGACCATTTTTTTGCCGCTCGGTTAAAGTTGATTCTTTCCCCAGAATTTGTGCGTAACCCAAAATCCCGTTGAGCGGAGTCCTCAGTTCGTGACTCATGTTAGCGAGAAATTGACTCTTGGCGCAGTTGGCGGCGGCGGCGGCTGATTCGGCTCGCTGGCGAACGCGGATTTCCTGTTGCAACTCCAGCGTGCGCTCTGTCACTTTTGCTTCTAGCGTCCGATTGTATTCTTCTAGATCGTTGTAGAGACGAGCATTTTCAAATGAAATTGCTGCTTGAGCCGCTAAAAGTTGTAAAACTTCCAGACGATCCGGCGTAAAAGCTCCCGTCGTAAGATTGTTTTCTAAGTAAAGAATGCCTGTCAACCTACCCTGGTGTAGAATGGGCGTGCATAAGATCGATCTGGGTTGGCGAGCGATAATGTAAGGATCGGCAGCAAAGATTTCCTCAGCAGTTGCGTCATGCAAAACGATAGATTCTTGGGTTCTGGCGACATAATCGATCGCCGAGATGGGTAGAAGGCGATCGGTTGCCAACAATTTTACCGGAAGCGATCGCTGCACCGAATCGTCTGTGTCACCTCCAGATGCTTTCACAAATAGTTCTCCTGCTTGTTCTAAAAGTAGAAATCCCTTTTCTGCACCCGCATTTTCTATAACTATTTGCATTAGCTTTGTGAGCAAGTTGCTGAAAACAATTTCTTCTGAAAGTGCTTGTGAGGCTTTCATCACAGTTGCTAAATCCAGATTTTTTAAGTCTAGAGATGTATGACTTGAAGCTGTATTAGTTTCTCCAGATTGTTCTGGCTTCAGAATTGGGGCGAAAACTTGGGGGTATTTTGCTTCCAAATCTTTAACTTTCGCTGTTGCCTCCCAGCGCAGATAACCATAATAAGATTCAACTAAATAGATACGAGCAATCTTATCCTTACCCTGAGAAAAATAAAATTTTGCAGCTAATTCATTGGCTAATGCTTCTTCTTGAATATATCCATGCTCTATAGCTGCGGCGATCGCCCGATCGTAATGCTCCATTGCTTGCCAATATTGACCCAATACCCGCGCTTTTTCTGCCTCTACTAATTCGTATTTATGCCGAAAGTTCATCGGGGCATATTTTGCCCATCTTTGCATTTTTCCTTGGTTATTATTAACTTGGTTCAAACAGAATTTTTGTGGCGATCGCGGCAACGATGGATATATTGCTAGTCGTGCTAGAGAATCGTAGAAGTAGAACAACGGTACGGCTAACAACTCTCTTACCCCGTCTAAATACTGCTCGGCTTTGTTAGCATTTTCTACGGCTTGAGCAAACTCCCCAAATAAGTAACACAAGATTAATTTATTGAGAAATACATAGTGAATTGCCGTTCGCTCATTTAATTGGATGTGAAATGGTAGGAATCGATCTTCATTGTAAGCCTCACCAATTAAATGACAAGGATTTTCAGCCAAACCCATTAAGTTCAAAACTACCTGATGAAATATTTGATGCCACTTTAAAGCAGTTTCTTGATTGATTTGAGCGATCGCTCTACCATAACTCGCCATTTCCCGTTCGAGGCTTTTTAATTCCAATCCACTCCAATAGGAATATTGACATTTATGACTGGCTGAGTAGCCAGCATGTCCTAGATCGCCATTTTCCAATCCGCTAGAATAAGCATCTTCTAAAAGTGGCAAGGTTTCTCTAACGTGATGTTTCCAATGTAATACGAACGTTGCAACTTTAAATAAAGTTTGACTTCTCACCTCACGAGCATCTAAACGTTCTAGTATATTTAAAGCTAATTGTCCAAATTGATAAGCAGTTTCAATATCTTCTAATAGTCCACTGAAAACTATGCCATAATCGGCAAAACCGCTAGCTGACAAAGGAGTATTTCCATCTGATATAGATAAATTTACTTGTTGGCAAGCTATCAAAATAAATAATGAAGGTGCAGATTGATAGGCAGCAGGAACTAAACTTGCTATAAGTCGAAAAGCTGCTAGTTTGTTTGCATCTGTCATTGGTGGCAGATGACTTAAATCTTCTATTTTTTTCTCTGCTAAAGTTGCTGTTGTTGCATCAATAGCTTGCCGAACATCTATTGAAGTTGGAGATTCAGGGAGTTTTACTCCTAATATTTCCAGAGCTTGCAGACCAAGCTTCACCGCTTCAAGTAGTTTTCTTTGTACTTCACAAGTTTTGATTTGCAACTCGTAAATTTTCACTTTGTCCAGCTGCGTTTTAGCTTGTTGCAGTACTACTTCAGCTAGTTGCTCCATTTGCTCGAAGTCACCGCTCAGAAATGCTACTTCCGCTGCTTCTTGATGCAGAGCTATTGACAGTTCGTATTGCCGATGCCAACTATTTGTTACTAATTCCAACCCTACCTTAAAATAGCGCATGGCAGATTCATATGCCGTTGCTGCTTTCGCTTTCTGACCTGCTATAAGATTGAGTTCGGCTATCTCGTATTTTTCTGACTCTACAGCAAGTAGCTCGACACCATAATTGAGTTGATTAACTAAATTAAAAATATTTTCTTTTCGGTCTTCTAACGAAGCATTTTGTAGTAGTAATCGACCAATTTTTAGATGAGTTGCTTTTTTCTGTGACTCGGGAATCAGCAAATAAGCTGCTTGCTGGACGCGATCGTGCAAAAACTTATATTCAACTTTTAACGCCTCAACTTGTACATTTGAAGTGTCTGATTCGAGTACCAACGGAATTTTATAAGCTTCAGAAAGAGGGAGAATTAAACCAGCTTGTAGGGCTTCCCATAACTCGATAGCTGTTGCTGACAGAGATTTTTCATTCACAATAGCTAAAACTTCTAAAGTGAATTTGTTTCCAATGCAAGCAGCAAACTTGAGAACATTTTGAGTTGTTCTCGATAGTTTTTGAATTTGGTTGACCATTAATTCAACTACATTCTCGGCAATCTCAATACCTTGAAGACGTTGCATTTTCCACTGCCAGCAACCGCGATCGAAGTTAAAAAACAAGAGTTTTTCTTGGTAGAGAGATTTGAGTAGCTGAGTTAAGAAAAAAGGATTTCCCTCAGTTTTATGAAAAACTAACTCAGCTAACGGCGTTATCTTTGAAATGTCACTGTGGAGAGTATCGCTTACCAATTGCTCGACATGTGAAATCTGCAAAGGTTGGAGGATAATGCGATTGACTGTCGCACCCGTTTGTTGCAGCTCCTCCAAAGTTAACATTAACGGATGAGAGGCATTGACTTCGTTATCGCGATAAGCTCCAATTAATAATAAATATTGAAGATTTCGGTTGCAAACAAGTAGCTGAATCAGTTTAAGTGAAGCTAAATCTACCCATTGTAAATCATCAAGAAAAATAACTAATGGGTGTTCCGGTTGGGTAAAAACGCGAATGAATTGTTGAAATACTCGATTAAACCGATTTTGAGATTCAGTTGCTCCTAGGCTAGGAACTGCTGGCTGCAAACCAATAATTTTTTCAACTTCGGGAATAACATCAATAATTATTTGTCCGTTAGCACCTAAAGCGGCTTCAAGTTTTGCTCGCCATGTTGCGATCGCTTCGTTACTTTCAGTCAACAATTGCCGGATTAATTCTTGAAATGCTTGAATCAAAGAAGCATAAGGAATATTCCGTTTCAATTGGTCAAATTTTCCCGAAATGAAATAGCCTCGCGCTCCCACAATAGGTTTATGTATTTCATTGACTAAAGAAGATTTGCCAATCCCAGAGTAACCACTCACTAATACGATTTCAGTGGCTCCTTGACTAATTCGTTCAAAAGCAGCTATTAATGTAGTAACTTCTCGTTCGCGACCGTAAAGTTTTTGTGGAATTAATAACTGACTGCATAAATCTATTTGACCAGCAGCAAAGTGAGAAACTTCTCCAGTCGTCTGTAACATCTTCAGGCAATTTTCCAAATCTGCTTTTAAACCTAAAGCACTTTGATAGCGTTCTTCTGCCGTTTTTGCTAGCAACTTCATCACTATATCCGATAGCACGGGAGGAATTTCTGAATTGATTTCTATAGGTGGCAATGCTGCTTTAGCAATATGACAGTGAATTAGTTCTAATGGATTGTTTGTTTGAAAAGGTAGCTGTCCTGTCAGCATTTCGTAAAAAGTGACACCTAATGAATAAAAATCAGTTCGGTAATCGAGCGAGCGATTCATCCTTCCTGTTTGTTCGGGTGACATATAGGCAAGATTGCCTTTCAGTAAATCGAGATGCTGGATAAATCGTTCCTCTCTCAATAAACACGAGGAAAGGCTAACATCGATAATATTAACTTGACCTGTTTGAGCATTAATTAGAATGTTTCTAGGTTGAATATCTTTGTGGATGATGTAATTTTGATGTAATTCAGCAATGGTTGTAACTAGCTGAATAGCAATGCGTAAAAAATGACTTAATTCAATCTGCTGCTCGGCAATAATTTTCTTTAAAGATTCTCCAATCAAATCCTCGCACAATAGTGCTAGACCGTTTTGATAATGTTCTAAAGCAAATGGTTTAATTAGACCTTTTATTTCTAATTCTTGCAGAATTTTATATTCGTGTTTTAAGTAAGTAAACTCTTCTATAGATGGATACTCAGTTTTGAGTGTCTTAATCGCGATCGCAGTTTGGTCTTCTCTATAAGCGCGATAGAGCGCAGTATTAGTGCTTTCGCAAATTCTTTCTAGCGATTTATAACCCGCGATGGCAATGTTCACGATTCACCACAGCCCCTTTCTTTTATAATTTCGATCGCCGCTGTTCCAGACGAAACAGGAAAATCATTAAAGCAACGACTCCCACTTGGAGGGCGAAGTTAGGTAAGGTAGCTCCGACATCTCGCCCTGCTGCAAGCTGCGCTAAGAAGATGACAGCACCAATTAAACCGGAGGCTCCAAAAGCAATGTAGATAAACTTTCTCAACCCCTTATAAGGAGCCGCTGCTTCTGCTTTCAAGCGAGCGTACTGTTCTGGCGTAAACCTTTTGTCACCGCGATTTTTAGAATTTTGCTCTGTCATCAAAGTTTTGATATTATAATAAAGGTTTGGCAGTGCCGATGTGGCTCAGTGGTAGAGCACTCGATTCGTAATCGAGCGGTCGCGGGTTCAAATCCCGCCATCGGCTTAAGAAAGAGAGAATAATGAGTGGTGTAGACTTGCAAAATTGGTGTAAAAGTGGTGTGATTCAAGTAGACCTATCGACTTTACACCAATATGACACAAGCAAGGGCAAGACATACGAAGGAAAGAACAAAAAAAGGACAGGTAGCAATTATAGTCTCTAATGGGAGATTGCAGCTACGTTTTAACTTCAGTAAAAAAAGATATTACATATCGCTAGGGATACCAGATGGTAGGGCAGAACGCAAAGCGGCGGAAGCCAAAGCTAAACTGATTGAATCAGATATCGCATATGACAGATTCGATGAAACCTTGGCTAAATATAAGCCTCAATGCCATCTATCAACAGTTTTAGAGAATATCACTCCTGACCTAGCGAGAATATGGGAAAAATACTGCGAAGTTAAAAAATCTAACTGCGCTCCTGGCACTTGGAAAAATGGATACATGGTGATGACCAAACATCTTAATAGATGTCCTGAAAAATCCCTACAGAAAGCACAATTCATCTACGACTGGGCAATTAACAACTTAACTCCAGATACAGCTAGACGATTTGTTATGTATATGGAAGCTTGTTGTAGCTGGGCATTACGCCATAAACTAATCGAGCAAAATCCATTTACTAATATGGAACCAATCAAAGTTAAAAAACGTTCAAATGAAGATAATGACGTTAATCCATTCACAAAAGAAGAAAGAGATTTGATCATCAAAGCTTTTTTTGATAATCGTTATTACAAGGGTTACGCACCATTTATTAAGTTCTTATTCTGTACAGGATGTAGACCTTCAGAAGCAATAGCATTGCAATGGAAGCATATAGGTAGGTCTACAATTCTATTTGAGCAATCTGTCGTTCAATCGGAAAAAGGTTTAGTTTTGAAAAAGGGATTAAAAACACAAGATAAGAGAGAATTCCCAATTAACCAACAATTGCGAGAATTACTGGAATCTATTAAGCCGAATGACTGCTCTATGGAATCTTTAATATTCCCTAGTCCAGAAGGAAAATGGATTGATATTCATAACTTTAGAAATAGAGCATGGAAAGCAGTACTTGATGGATTAGACATTCCATACAGGAAGCCATATCAAACTAGACATACTTTTATTAGCCAGCAAAAAGCGTCAGGAGTAGAAGATGGGCAAATAGCTAAATACTGTGGAACTTCTATTTCTATGATTCACAAACATTATGCTGGCACGATTAAACAAGTTCAATTTCATGAAATGTAAATAAATACAATAACTTAATTAACACTCTCTGAAATATGGGAGTGTTTTTTCTTAACTATACATAATTGACGGCTGTAGCCGTCGATGTTATTGTATGTGAACCACAACATAAACAAACCAAAGGGACGTGACAAGCATAAGCCTAAAGGCATTGCACCACGTCTTTTTGATATGAGGGGTGGTAATGTATATATATTTATTTATAAGTAATTATTACTATCAGTAATTAATAGTAAGTGGATATGTACATTACCCTAATTTGTATTAAACAATTTGTATTAAACAAATAGGGTATATATGTATATCTAAAATAGCTGTAATGTATATGCAATAAGTAATACAAACATTATTTACACCCCCATATCAAAAAACACAGTGGGTGTAAATACATTACTTGCCCTTGCTGTGTTCTCTGGTTTTTTATTTTATGTGGGTAAACACTATAGTAAACAACGCTCTGTAGAGCGTCAATCACAAAATAAATAAATAAATAACAAATAAATATATTGACAAATAATAAATATACATTTATAAGTAATAAAACAATTAAATAAAAAATAGTATATATAAACAAGTATTATATATACAAACATTTGAGCTGTTTATTATATAATAATAAATAATAATAATATAAATAATAATTATATATATATAAATAAAGCAATTTTTCAGTTTTTTTGCTTATCACGCTGTACAGCAAGTTTATATATAGAAAAGCAGGTAAACTTGTGAAGTTGGCTATACCCGCAAAAATAGCCCCTAGAAGACACGCTAAGCTTTGAAACGATATAATCCTATCGTTACTGCCAACTAGCCTTCCTGACGCTGCTAGTGACTGCTAATAGAGCGATAGCATTAGAACTTAATATTTAAGCAATGCAGTGTAAGCAATAAAAAGACCTGCTAGCTACAATGACTAGCAGGTTGTATATAGCCTTGATACTCAGTGACTTATACCCTAGTTGCCCTAGGGTATTTTTATTTATTGCTTATTCAGTAACGATTTAAGCTGTTCTATTTGGTCGCTAGTCAATCCTGATAGGAATTCTGTAACTTGAGTTGGTAACGTCTCTTGTGGCTGTTGTACAGCATGATATGGACTGCTATTCATATCAGCAGGTTTGATGATTGTATTGCGTTCTAGATAGTGTTTTTTGCTCATCTTTTCATCATGCCCGCACCATTGTGCTACTACTTCAGGCGGTATACCAAAATCATTAACTTGAATGCTAATAAATGTGTGCCGCGTAGCATACAGTTTTAAGTATTCCTTTACTTTACCTTGTTCTACTAATGTAGGAATAGTACCTTTATTATTGCGTTTTATGTAACCAGACCAGGTTATCCTAAGATTCTCATGACAAATAATTCCATTTTCTCTTGATTTAAACACTATCTCATCTGGTTTACCCTCTGAAATAGATTTTAATAATTGCCATAATTTACTATCTTTTGGCATTGGAAAAAATCTGATTACACCTGTTTTAGTAGGTTTAAAAATTTTTAATTTAGCATTATATGTTCTACGAATTGTAATGATTTCATTTTCCCATTTAATATCCCGCCATTTTAATCCAATTGCTTCTCCTGTGCGGCATCCCGTCCAAAATAAAAATTTGATAATTGGTGTTAAGTGTTTTTTTTGAATAGATGATTCATATGCTTCAATAATGGCATTCATTTCATCTATTGTGAATGCTCGTTTATCGCTATCTTCGTTATTATCATTTGAATCATCTAATTTATTTTGTTTTTTGATATTGATATCATCTTTTATTCCCATAAAGGGATTTTGACTTAATCCTTTATGTTTAATACCAAGTTGATATGTTTTTTCTAAATGAGATAATATTCTCGTAGCTGTAATAATACTACGATTTTTAATTAACCATTGACGAATAGCGATAGCGTCTTTATCTCCTACTGCTTCAATTGCTTGTATTATAGAGCGTTTAAAATTACCTTTAAGATTGATTTTTAAATGTGTTTCACTAATACCAGTTATTTCTCTTTGATCGCAATACCAATCGTATAGCTCTAATAGTGTCATTTCAGGTTTCTTGCCACCATCCACCACTGCTAGCTCTACTAATCCGTATTTAACCAAGGTTGCATCAAAGTAACCGTTTGCTAGATCGTTATGCATTTGAGCCACCTTAGTGGCTATCGTGTCACTGTTAGCCTTATCAATCTTGCCGTTAGCATCTAGTACAGATAAACCAGTAGCAATACGTTTCTGTCCATTGCTATCGGGAAAATGCATCCTAGAGTATGGACGCGATATATTCAATCTGTATTTACCCTTGTATGCCTCTACACCTACGTTATCTTTACCAAGTGATTTAGCATGAGATTTTACTTGTGCTTCTAACTTAGAATCCTTACTGTACATAGCTTTTAATCCTTTACTCAGTGGTACTCAAGTGATACTCAAAACTGACTGATAAGACCAGATTATGCACTGTTTAATACAATGGCTAAATTCTACAAGCTAGGCTTATCAGTAGTTACAGTAAGGATTTTAACATGGATCGTAATTAGATATTGGTATTTTGTACGGAAGCCCAATATCAAGAATTTATGCAATCTTGCCCCGAATTCGAGCGCATGTTGGTGCGATCGGGAATTATTCTGTTGAAATACTGGTTTTCCGTCAGCGATGAGGAACAGGAACGCCGTTTTCAAGCACGAGTTAAAGATCCAGCTAAGCGTTGGAAACTCAGCCCGATGGATATTGAAGCGCGGGATAGATGGGAGGAGTATTCTAAAGCAAAGGATATCATGCTAGCTCACACTAACATTCCAGAAGCTCCTTGGTTTACCGTAGAAGCTGACGATAAGAAACGGGCGCGACTCAACCTGATCCACCATATTTTGAGCAAGATTCCTTACCAAGACATGACTCCAGATGCTTTCGATCTGCCTCCCAGAAAACCTGGAACTGGCTATCAACGTCCACCCGTGAACGAACAGTTTTTCGTTCCGCAAGTTTATTAAAACAGCGATCGGCAACCAGTTATCAGCAACCAATTACCCATTACCCATTACCCATTACCCATTAAACTATCGCTGTTTCTGGAACTGCACCTTGCATTTTACTCAAAGCGTCAATTAAAGTTTGCAATTGCTGTTCGGTTTTGAGGACGGCTAAACCGCGCACGGTGACTTTACCAGGCGAGTAAACAAAGCGCGATCGCAGACTATCTGGTAAGTTGGCAATCATTAAATTCCAAGCAGGTTCTTCCATCGCGGTTTCTAAAACTACGTGCTGTTTTCCTTCGGGTTTAATGCGGCTAAAACCTAATTTTCTTGCCAATTGTTTTAGTTCCATCACCCGTAACAATTGAGTCGCACCAGTCGGAATTGCCCCGTAGCGATCGCTCCAATCTGCGGCAAGTTGGATTAACTCTTCCTTAGTTTTCGCCGCTGCTACAGCCCGATACGCGCTCATTTTCTGGTCTAGATCGGTGATGTAATCTGTAGGAATAAACGCTGTCAAATTCAAATCGATTTGCGTATCGTCTACTTGTGGAATTTCTTGACCGCGAATTTCGCGCAAGGCTTCCTCTAACATTTCCATATACAAATCAAAACCGATTGCATCCATTTGACCGGATTGTTCTACACCCAGCAGATTTCCTACACCGCGAATTTCCATATCGCGCATTGCTAGATGATAGCCAGAACCGAGTTGGGTAAATTCTTGAATCGCCCGCAAACGCTGCCTTGCTGCATCCGATAGCGCCCGCTGTTTGGGATAAAATAACCAGGCATGAGCTTGAATTCCCGCCCGTCCGACGCGCCCCCGCAACTGGTAAAGTTGGGATAAACCGAAGCGATGGGCATCTTCAATCAAGATTGTATTGACGCGAGGAATATCTAACCCAGATTCAATAATCGTCGTGCAAACGAGAATATCAGCTTCTCCGCTACTAAAGGAAAGCATTGTTGATTCTAGTTGGTTTTCATCCAATTGTCCGTGTCCCACTGCAATTCTTGCCCCGCCAACAATTTCTCTTAAGATCGCCGCTGTCTCTTCAATACCTTCGACACGCGGGACGACATAAAACACCTGTCCGCCGCGATCGAGTTCTTGACGGATGGCGCTGCGAATTGATTCAGTATCGTAGGGTGCGAGGTGAGTTTTGATCGGTCGGCGGGAGGGAGGCGGCGTAGTAATTAGACTCATTTCCCGAATTCCCGATAGGGACATATACAAGGTGCGGGGAATGGGAGTAGCCGAAAGAGTCAGCACGTCTAATTGAGTTTTCAAAGCTTTAATTTTTTCTTTCTGGTTCACCCCAAATCTTTGTTCTTCATCAATCACCAATAGCCCCAAATCACGAAAACTGACACCTTTACCTAATAATTGATGTGTCCCGACGACAATATCTAATTCACCCGTCGTCAACCGCTTGAGTAAGTCTTTTCGTTCCTCCGCAGAACGGAAGCGGTTGAGTAAGCCAACGTTGACCGGATAAGGGGCAAAACGTTCTTTTAAAGTATGGTAGTGCTGTTGCGTCAGAATGGTGGTAGGAGCGAGAAAAGCAACTTGCTTACCCGCGGTGACGGCTTTAAAAACAGCCCGAATTGCTACTTCAGTCTTGCCAAAACCCACATCGCCACACACTAAACGATCCATCGGGCGATCGCTTTCCATGTCGCGTTTGACATCTTGGGTAGCCTTGAGTTGGTCTATCGTGGGTTGATATGGAAAAGAATCTTCTAATTCTACCTGCCAAGGAGAATCGATTGGATAAGCATAACCCGACTGCTGCGATCGCTGGGCGTAAAGTTGCAGCAGATCTACTGCTAGCTTTTTAATTGCCTTTCTAGCGCGGTTTTTCGTATTTGCCCACGCCTTACTAGACATTTTATTTAGTTCTGGCGGCTTGCTGTCGGTGGCGCGGAACCGCGATAATGACCCTAACTGATCGGCGGCGACGCGCAACAAACCATCGGCATATTGCACGACTAAATATTCTCGCGTTTCGCGATCGATTGTCAGACTTTCTAAGCGGAGAAACTTGCCGATCCCGTGGTTTCTATGAACGACAAAATCCCCAGGACGCAACTTATTCGGATCGACTTGCTTCGAGGCGGCGCGGCGGCGCTTGCGGATATAGCTAGGTGTAGCGAGGCTGTGCTGACCGTAGAATTCGCGGTCTGTCACCACCATTAAACGAAACGTAGGCAGAATAAAACCTTCTAATTCTGCTACGCCAGAATATTTCACCGCCACGGGTGTACGCTGAGCTTGCAACTTATCGATCGCCTGATAATCGCGGGGATTGGGGATAAATTGGGCGGGACAATCGTGTTCTTGTAACAAAGAAACAGAACGGGACGGTTGAGCGGAAACTAACCAAGTTGAAAAACCGCGATCGCGTTCTTGTCTAATTACTTCTGCTAACTTCCCAAAAGCATGAGGCGTGACTGGGATACTGCGGCTAGCGAGATTGAGGGGAGTCGCATAAGCAGAATTAGCGGAGGGGCTTTCTTCAACTGCCAATTCCGATAAATATAATTCTTGAAATCCCTGTGCTGTTGCTAGAGAATCTTCAAATGTGCGGTGGACTTTTGGTAATTGGTAATTGGTTGTTGGTTGTTGGTTGTTGGTTGTTGGTTGTTGCTCCCCTGCTCCTCTGCTCCCCTGCTCCTCTGCTCCCCTACTCCCCAATTGCTGCCATTGTTCCTCAGAATTCTCCACCCAGCGATCGCTATGTGCCTGACACAGTTCCAACTCGTCAATGGCGATAATCGTATCTTTTGGTAAATAGTCGAGTAGGGATGCGGGTTGGGGGAAAGCTAAACCCAGAAAGCGGCGGCTACCTTCTGGGTCGTTTCCTGTGTCGAATAGTTCTCGTTCTTCTGGGGAAAGATAGGTTTTAGCAATCTCTGCTTGTTCTTCCGTCAGGGCAGCTTTAACGATGGGAGCAAAATTAGTCGGTGTAAGCACGACTTGGGATATTTTGTCAAGTGCCGTCCCACCCACAGAACTGCGTTGGGTAGCTGGGTCAAACTCGCGAATTTGTTCGATTTCATCGCCAAACCACTCCAAACGCACGGGCAATTCTGATGAGACGGGAAACACGTCTACAATGTCACCGCGCCTACTCCACTGTCCTTCTGTTTCTACCGTAGGTACGCGATCGTAACCCATAGCCGCGAGGCGATCGCCAAAGCTACCCAAATCGAACTCCATCCCCTTATTGATGGTGAGGCAATAAGGCTGAAACACGTCCGCAGGTGGTAAGTGGGGTTGTAAGGCTCTTTCTGTGGCAATAATTGCTATTCTGGGTAATTGGTAGTTGGTAATCGGTAATTGGTTAGTGTCTTTCCCATTACCCATTACCGATGACCCATTACCTTCTAACAGATCGGCAAGCACCTGCATCTGTCCCCAAGTCATTTCGGTTTCGGGGTCGAAGGGTTCGTAGGGCGATGCTTCTGAGGTAGGGTAAAAATGGACTCGATCCCAGCCCATCGATTCGAGTTGAGCCGTCCAACGTCCGGCTTCTTCCAAAGTGGCGCAGACAACGAGTAGGTGACGTTGTTGAGCTTGTGCTAAGGCTGAAGCCACCAACCCTTTAGGCAGACGAGAAACGCCATTGAGAGAGCAAACTTGCTGGCGCTTGAGTTTAGATATAAGTTCGGCAGACAGTGGCGATCGCCCTAAAGCACGCACAATGGAAGAAAAAGCCATAAATTATCAGCTATATTCAGACGAAAGAGTGAAACAGGATAGATGCTATCTTTCCATTCTAAAATTGCAGACAATAATAGTGGGGATGGTCATTAGTCATTGGTCATTAGTCATTGGTCATTGGTAGTTGCCCCTCTGCCCCTCTGCCCCTCTGCTTTCTTCCCCCAGCCCCTAGCCCCTAGCCCCTAGCCCCTTCCTCTAATGTCCTCCATTTCTGTTGAAGTTCTGACGATTCTCTTGCTGATATTTGCCAATGGCATCTTTGTGATGTCGGAACTAGCGATCGTCTCGGCAAGGAAGGTAAGGCTGCAAAGTCTAGCCAACCAAGGGGATAAAAGAGCGCGTGTGGCTTTGGATCTCGCGAATGCTCCGAATCAGTTTCTTGCTAGCGTGCAAATTGGCATTACGCTGCTGGCAATTTTATCTGGTGCTTTTGCAGAGTCAGCTGTAGCAACTAGGCTGGCTCCACTTGTGAGTGTAGTGCCAGGTCTAGCAGCGTACAATAGCGCGATCGCCTCTGTAACTGCTGTTTTGCTTGTCACCTATCTGACGCTAATTATTGGAGAACTCGTACCTAAACAATTGGCACTCAATTACCCAGAGAAGATTGCAACTGTTGTTGCCATGCCGCTGCGATTCTTGGCAAGGTTTGCTTCTCCTATAGTTTATTTGCTTAGTGCCTCAACCGATCTCGTCGTGCGGTTAATGGGGATCAGACCTTCCACCGATCCGCAAGTTACAGAAGAAGAAATTCGCGTTTTAATCGAACAGGGTACGGAAGCAGGGACATTTGAAGTTGCCGAACAAGATATGGTAGAACGGGTATTTCGCTTAGGCGATCGCCCCGTCAGTGCTTTGATGACCCCGCGCCCTGATATTGTTTGGCTAGACTTGGAGGATACACCTGAAGAAAACCGCCAACGAATTCTAGAAAGCTGCCATTCCCGCTTTCCAGTTTGTCAAGAAGGTTTAGATAACGTTCTGGGGATCAGCCACGTTACCGACATGTTAGAGCGTTGTTTGTCCGGTCAATCTCTCGACCTTACCGTGTCATTACGACAACCCGTATTCGTCCCCGAAAGTACTAGAGGATTAAAAATTTTAGAATTATTTAAGCAAACGGGCATTCACATGGCGTTGGTAGTAGACGAGTACGGCGTGATTCAAGGATTAGTTACGCTCAATGACATCATGGTGGAAATTGTGGGAGATGTTCCCAATGCAGGCGATTTAGAAGAACCAATGGCAGTGCAACGGGAAGATGGTTCTTGGTTGTTGGATGGAATGTTAGCTGTAGATGAATTTTTTGACATTTTTGATATTGAAGGAATTCCTAAAGAACATAGAGGTAGTTATCAGACTTTAGGCGGTTTTGTGATTACTCATCTCGGACGCATTCCCTCGGCTACAGATAGTTTCGAGTGGGAATTTTTACAATTTGAAGTAATGGATATGGATGGAAATCGGGTGGATAAAGTGTTAGTTACTCCGATGGAAGGTCGCGGAGTAAAGCAGGAGAAGGAAGAGTAGGCGATGATTAATGAGTAATTGAATAATTTTGCCAAGCTTGCCAAAAAACGTAAATTGATAGTACGCCCAAAAATAGCCGAAAAATAAAACTTACTATTCGATCTGGCAGCTTTGGTAAAATGCGAGTACTAATTTGTACTCCTAATAAACCACCACAACCTAATAGCAATCCAGTAGTAAATAGTACGTTTCCTGCAACAGTATGCCCCATAGTTGCCGAGACAGCAGTAATCACAATAACGCCTAAACTCGTTTGAATTGCAACTTTTATTTCCTCTTTTAAAAGTAACATCTGGAGCGGAACCATAATCACGCCTCCACCTACGCCAAACAATCCGGCGAGAATACCTGCTGCGCCTCCAGTAATAAGTCGAGCGAGGAAAGGATTAAATTGCGTCTCAACTGAATTCTGTTGAGTAATTAGCTGCTGGCGCAAGTTAACTAAATAAATATTGATCAGTAATAAGATGCCAAATGCCAGTAGAAGGATGTAAGGCAAAATCTGACTCGCTACATACACGCCAATTTGTGAAGTGACAACAGCAGGAAATCCTAGCAAGCCCACTCGCTTCCAGTTAAAGTAGCCCATGCGCCAGTTTTGGATACTACCAGAAATAGAAGTGACTAATATTGCTAAACTGCTAGTAGCAACAGCCTGTACGGGTGGATAGCCTAGAGAAACTAGCAAGGGAACAAGGACAGTACCACCACCAATACCTAACAATCCGGCGAGAAGACCAGAAATTAAACCACTAGTAGCTAAAATTAGCCAATCTCTACCCATCGTTAGCTTTTCCTCGATAAGCGATTTGGCGCAGCCTCGTGTCGATCGCACTTGCTACTCGCAAGTGCGATCGCAATGACAATCTCCGCTCCGATAATTTCTGGCGGCTTTTGACAGTTTAAATATTTAGCCTTAACATTTTACATCTTTTTCATCTCAGGAGTGACGCACTAAAAATTGAGCGAGGCAAGAGCGTAAACCTCAACCCTAACTCTTAGCTCCTATCTTTGTAATAATACGCTTATAGTCGTCTTTGCTTCAGTTCCGTTGCTTTCAATCAGTAATTTACCTCCGTGCAGTTCTGTGATGCGTTTTGCCAGAATTAAACCTAAGCCTAAGCCCTGTTGCTCGTAAAATTTCCGCTCGAATTGCATGTAGCCGCCAATACTAGCAATTTGTTCGGCAGACATGGCGCGTCCGTAGTTGGTAATGCTAATTTTAAATCCATCTTTTTCGGTGGCAGCTTTGACGTGAACGGATGTACCAGGCTCGGAGAATTTAAACGCATTATCAATAACTTCTTCGGCAACTTTCTTCAAGTCTCGCTTAGCAATTTTGACATTAGAGTTAGCAACTTGCAAAATTAAATCTGCTTCGCGCTGATATTGTTTTGCTTTTTGAATTGCTAGGGCGAAAATAATATCGCTAGGATTCAGGGTTTGACAACTGCGTAAAGCTTGCAATTCTTCTGGATTAGTTGCTAGTAGCTCAATTTGAGCGTACATAATAAAATTCTCAATCATTCTTTGCAGGCGTTGAGAAGAATTATTTAAGTTTTGTGCTGTTTCTAATAATTCTTGAGGTTTAATTGTATCGTAGCTCTCCATAAGGATTTTAGAAAAAGCTAGAACCTCGCTTAATGGTAATAAGAGTTCTTGCGGTAGGGCATCGGTGATACTTCTGCGTAACTCAGCTAGCTTTTTTTCTGACTGTTGAGCAACAAAAGCTTGCTTCTGCAATCTCGCCGCGATCGCCCCTAGCAATTCTGTACGTGTAAATGGCTTGCTGATGTAATCATCAGCCCCCATCTCCATGCCTTGGCGCACGTCTAATTTATCAGCTTTAGCTGTCAAAAAAATAAATGGAGTTGATGCCGTGATGGGATTTTGACGCACCATAGTTAATACCCCATAACCATCCATTTCTGGCATCATCACGTCGCAAATAATCAGATCTGGCTTATGTGCCAACGCCATCTGATAGCCTTTCAACCCATTTTCTGCATCAATAGTATCAAACCCTTCTGCTTCTAAACGGGCAAGTATATTTTCTCTTACTGATAGTTCATCTTCAATGACTAAGATTCGGCTCATCTCGATCTTTCCTAATTAATTAGTAGTTAAAAAACAGCATTTCCCAGGGAGAAAAACTATAAAAGTTGTTCCCACTCCAACTTCACTTTCAACAACGATCTCACCACAGTGTAGATCGATCGCTCGTTTGACAATGGCTAGACCCAATCCCGTGCCGGAAATTGTACCGACATTACTTGCTCGATAAAAAGATTGAAATAACTGTTCTCGGTCGATTATGGGAATTCCAATACCTCGATCCTGTATCCGAAATATCACCCTGTAATCATCAAAATTCAGCTCGAAGTTAACGATACTACTAGTAGGAGAATATTTGATTGCATTTGATATTAAGTTAATCAAAATATGCCGTAATAACTTTTCATCTAATGCCACATCGATAGATTTACATTGAGAACTGAAGCAAATTGTGTGGCTGTCAGTAATCATCTGCATCTCCTCCGCTAGGTCGTAACAGAATTGCACGACATCGAGAGTAGTTGGGTTACACTCTAGTTTGCCCGCTTCGGCTTTCCCAATTAACAGCACATCATCTAAAAGTTGATTCATGTGCTTGACAGTGGTAACAATGCGTCGTAAATGCAGGAGTTTCTTTTCTTCCGACCATTGGCAGCCAAAATCTTCCATTAACTCCGCTGAAGATAAAATTGTGGTTAATGGCGTGCGGAATTCGTGAGAAGTCATAGTGACAAAGCGAGATTTGAGTTCGCTGAGTTCTTTCTCTTTAGCTAGCGTGTGCTGCATTTCTGCTTCAGCTTGCTTGCGATCTGTAATGTTGCGGACGATCGCCATCACTTCATTTTCTGCACTCACAACTAATCGCGCTTCGTAATCTTGCAGTTCGTCTTCAACACAGAGTTGGTATTCAAAAATTTGCAATTCCCCCGTCCTCAAGGCTTGCTGGATGTAATACATCGTCGGCTGAGCTACCTCTGGAGGCATCACTTCGTTCACTCGTTTGCCCAAGAACTGGTTTGGCGTGACAATTAACTCTTCTTCTTTGGAAACCTTGTAGTTAACAAAAGTACCATCGCTACTAAAGCGGAACATTAAATCTGGAATCGCATTAATTAGAGCGCGGTTAGTAGCAAGGCTAGATCGCAATGCTTCTTCTGCTCGCTTGCGCTCGGTAATATCAGTAGAAATGCCACCCACGGCGTAGGGAACGCCTGCTGCATTGAACAGGGGAAACTTAACCGAAAGATAGGTGTGCAAACCGTCGTCGTGAGGCAGTACCTCTTCCCAATCCAGTGCTGTTTTTGTCTCTAATACCTTACGGTCATTTGTCCGCAGTAGGTCAGCAATTTCTTTGGGAAAGATCTCGTAATCAGTTTTGCCAATTGCCTCGGTTCGATCTACGTGGAACAAAATTCCATACCAAGCATTGATCGTGAGATATTTACCTTCCAAATCCTTGACGTAAATGAGTGCCGTAGAGTTATCTAAAATTGCCTGAAGTCGCTCCTCGCTCTGCCGTAGTGCTTCTTGTACCTGCTGGCGTTCTGTAACATCATGAACGACGGCACAAAAAACTTCTTTGCCACCATAAAAAATTGTATTGACATACACCTCTGCATAAACGATCGCGCCATCGCTGCGGCGGTGGGGTGCTTCTCCTAAAAAGAGATTTTTTTCCCTCAGCGCCCGCTGGCTGTTGCGATCGATGGTTAGGCGATCGTAAGCAGATATATCGTATAGAGTCAGTTGTAAAAGCTGGGCAGAAGTATAACCAAGGAAACGAGCAAAGGCATCATTTACTTCCAAAATGCGTTTGGTTTGGATATCGACGAGGAAAATTCCCTCAGCAGCTTGCTTGACAACAGCACGATAGCGAGCTTCGCTTTCCCTTAATGCCTCTTCCGCTCGTTTGCGTTGCATTAAAGTACCTAACTGGTTGGCAACAGTTGAGACGATCTCGACTTGGTGCTTATCTTCAGCACAAGATTCAGACATGAAAAACGCGATAATAGCCAGTACCTCTGGCTTGTCCGCAGTACGCTCGGCGATAATAGGAATGGCTAAACACGCTTTCAAACCAGCAGCCCGTGCTAAATAGCTGCGAACGATCGCAATCTCGGTTTCGTCTTCCAAACTCGGAATCCACTGCGCTTGTCGAGACAACCAAACATGTCCGATTAAACCTACGCCAGGAGAGAATTTAAATTTTTTGCTCGAACTACGAAAGCTTTCGACATTGTATTGCTTGCCATACCAAGCATGGCTGAGCTGAAGAGTATCGTCCCCGCCAGGAATCCATGCCTCGCCATAAATCCAACCTGTAAATTCGCAAATCTGCCGCAATGCCACTTCTAAAGCAGTATGGAAGTTTTGGGAATCTCCGATTGCCTGCGCGATCTTTTGTAACAGTTGCACTTCTTCCTCAGCTCTACGACGTTCGGCAATTTCGCTACAAAGTTGCTGGTTGATGCTGACGAGTTCGGCAGTGCGATCGGTAACTTTGGTTTCCAGCTGAGCATAAATATTCTGTAAGGCTAATTCCGCTTGCTGCTGCTGTTGGTTCACCTGTTGTAGAGCGAGCAAATGTCGCCTTAGCTCCAATTGCGTCACGACCTGACGCGCCAAAATTTCTAAAGCTTCTTGTTGTTGAGAACTTAACTCGCGGGGTACGTAATCGATCGCGCAAAGAGTTCCCAAAGCAAAATTATCCGGTGTCATCAGCGGTACGCCGACATAAAACCGAATTTTGGGTTCTCCAGTTACCAGTGGGTTGCTAGCAAAGCGATCGTCTTGGGAAGTATCAGGCACGATCAGCAGGCGGCGTTCCACAATCGTGTGGGCGCAAAAGGCAACGTCGCGAGGAGTTTCTGAAACGGTTAAACCGACTTTAGATTTAAACCATTGGCGATCGGCATCGACTAAAGTAATCAGTGCTATGGGAGTCTGACAAATCTGTGCTGCTAGACGAGCGAGATCGTCAAAAGCTTGCTCCGGTAGGGTATCGAGAATATCGTACCGCTGTAGGGCATCAAGTCTATCTGTTTCGTGACGAGGCAGTGGTTGTTTCACTGTCAACTTAGGGGCTAGGGGCTAGGGGCTAGGGGCTAGGGAGAAGAACGTCTGTATCGATAACTTCCGCGCCGAACGACTTCCCCAAAAGCTGCTCTTAACAGTTAGTATTCCCAAGTTTTTGCTTTGGCTTACATTTTTGCTGCTGGCAGTGTGAATTACAGGAATTCAGGGTTAAATGTTATGTGGCTAGAGAGTAGTGAGTAGTGAGTAGTGAGTAGTGAGTAGTGAGTAGTGAGTAGTGAAGAGTAACCAGTATTCTCTCCCTCAGCTCGTTTCTAGCCCCCAGCCCCTAGACCCTAGCCCCTAGTTAGTTGTGTCCAATCAACCAAAATCTCGAAGTTTAGCCGGAATTGCCGGAATTGTTGCAGTAGCAACCCTGCTGAGTAAGTTAGTTGCTTTGTTTCGCCAACAGGCGATCGCTGCTGCTTTTGGTACGGGTATAGCTGCTAATGCCTATAACTATGCCTACATCGTCCCTAGTTTCTTTTTAGTATTGCTAGGGGGCGTGAATGGTCCGATTCACACTACGATTGTCAGCATTCTAGAGAAGCGCAGCAAACGGGAAGCCGCTCCTCTAGTTGAAAGTGTGACAACTCTAGTCAGTGGGGTGCTGTTACTCGTATCCATTGCTCTATTCTTTGCCGCGGATGGATTAATTTATCTAGTGGGTCCCAAATTGAGCCAGACAGCCCACGCGATCGCTGCCGAGCAATTGCGAATTATGTCGCCGATGATTTTATTATCGGGGTTAATTGGGATTGGTTTTGGTACGCTCAACACTGCCAATCAATACTGGCTGCTTTCCCTCAGTCCCGTGCTTTCTAGCATCACGATTATTTTGGGGCTGGGAATTTTATATTTGTCCTTGGGCAGCAAAATGATTTCTCCTGCTTATGTGGCGATCGGGGGACAAGTTTTAGCCTGGGGAACGCTAGCAGGAGCCTTACTTCAGTGGATCGTACAACTGATCGTGCAGTGGCGGTTGCGACTCGGTACGCTACGCCTACGGTTGGATTTTCGTTCTCCTGGCGTACAGCAGGCAATTAAGTTAATGGCTCCAGCTGTTTTCGCTTCGGGGATGTTACAAATTAATCTGTTCACCGATTTTTTCTTTGCTTCTGGTATTCCTGGGGCTGCTGCTGCTTTTAACTACGCCAACTTAATCGTGCAGACTCCCCTCGGGATCATATCTAATGTAATTTTGCTACCTTTATTTACAATTCTTGCTCGCCTTGCCGATCCGTTAGAGTGGGATAATCTCAAATCGCGGCTGCGCCAGGGATTAATTTTAACGGCTTTAACTATGCTTCCTTTAGGAGCTTTGTTTGCGGCTCTGGCGATGCCAATTGTCAGAATTGTTTACGAACGTGGAGCTTTCCAGCAAGATGATTCGCAACTTGTAGCCTCGATTTTAGTTGCCTACGGCATTGGTATGTTTGTCTACTTAGGGCGCGATGTTTTGGTACGAGTATTTTATGCTTTGGGAGATGGAGAAACGCCCTTCCGCGTTGGTTTATTAAATATAGTTCTCAACGCTCTACTAGATTTTATCCTGATTAAACCTTTTGGTGCGCCTGGGATTACGCTAGCGACAGTAGGAGTCAATACAATCTCGACGCTGATATTTTTAGGCGTTTTACATCGCAAGCTCCACGGCTTACCGTTGCGGCAATGGAGTCTACCAATTTTAGGTTTAATTGCTAGTAGCTTTATTGCTGGGGCAGCTAGTTGGGGAACTCTCTGGAGTTTACAGCAGTTCTTTGGCAATCAAGGATTATTTGTACTACTGCTACAAACGATCGCCTCTGTAATAGTCGGTATCGGAGTTTTCGCCCTCATCGCCGCCCAGATGAAGTTACCAGAAATCGATTTATTGGTTTCTCGATTTAAGAAGAAGGGAGTAGGGAGTGGGGAGTAGGGAGTCGGGAAAATTCAAACTTTCTCTTTCCCTAGCTCCTACATTTCATTTTGATACTTCTCTAAAATATCTATCATCTCAGCTTGACCTTGAGCAGGTATCAAGTCAGCTAGGGGAATTTCTTTTTTGCCACCCCCAAGTTTAACGGGAATATTTTGTAAAACTTGTTCGACTCGATCTTTTGAGAGCGATCGCGCTTTCAAAATAGGATAAAGTTGTTCGGCAAGCATGGTATGGAGTTTGGCATCGGCAAGATAAAGATGCCATTTGGCGATATCTATATATACGTTCTCGCCTATTTCAGCGGCGATCGCTTCAATAATTTCTGAAGTACTTTGAGCCATAATGCAGGGTTAATTGGTAAATGGTAATTGATAAGAGGCAAGAGGTAAATTTTAACTTTTAACTTTTAACTTTTGAAACGTTCCCCTTGTCTCATTCTTCCCCATTCCCCACTGCCCACTCCCCACTCTCTAGGTAGATTTAGGTGGTGCATCTGTTTCAGTTGGTTCGGAATAGTTGGCGATCGCGGCAATATAAATTAAATGCCCTAACAATACAGTTACCCAACCGCCCGTCAACCAAGGCAACCACTCCCAGGTAGTAGTTTTGAAAATGTGGACGAACCACAGACCGGAATTTATGGCAGCGAAAATCGCTACGTGGGTAGCAAAGTTCATGCGATCGTCTAAACGTCGGTAGGCAGGATCGCGACGGTCTGGTTTACGGGGCCAACGAGGAGGCATGGGTTTGCTGTTCAACGGGTCTAGTTACCTATATTTTATCGGGTTCTGGTTGCCGATAGTAAGTCTCGATGCCAAACTGGGCAAACTAAATCTGAAGTACGAAACCCTCGAAACGCCAAATTTAAGTTTTATGGAGACAGTTATCTATATCTATATAAGAGTATTCATCTGCCGTTATTGAAACTGAGCTGGTCGATAAATTGTTGAATTTAGACACGTAGGCATAACCCATGAAAAAGATTTTAGTCATAGAAGACGAGCGTTTAGTTAGAGACAACATCCTAGACTGTTTGGAAGATGGGGGCTATGAGGTTGTTGGAGTCGATAACGGTCAAGTCGGTTTAGATTGGGCAAGCGAACACAAACCCGATTTAATTTTGTGCGATGTGATGCTGCCGGAGTTGGATGGTTACGAGGTGTTGCGATCGCTGCGTCAAGAACCAACTACCGCATTGCTACCCTTTGTTTTCCTTTCTGCCAAGGTGGAAAAAGCCGAAATCCGTCATGGCATGAACTTAGGAGCCGACGATTACATTACAAAACCTTTCACTCCTGACGAACTGTTAGACACGGTGGCGGCGCGGCTGAAAAGACGGGATGCGATCGTTCAATATGCCGAACTTTTGCAGGCTTCTTTATTTAACAGCGATCGGATTTCGCTTGCACCTCAACCCGTAACTAGCGCCCCCTCTACGCCTGCACCAGCTCAGTATCACAACTTCGATGCTTTTGCCAAGGAACTAGCAGCACTCCAATCAGCTCAGTTTACTGGCAACTTAAACGTCAAAAGTGCCAGCGCCCAGACTTGGGATCTTTACTTACATCAAGGGCGCTTATTGTATGCTACAGGAGGAATGCATCTGGCACGGCGCTGGCAGCGGCACGTCTCTACCTACTGTCCTCAAATTCAACTGACTCAATTAAATTTACCAACAGAACTTTTCACCAGATCTGCTTGGGAATATCAATTGCTTGGCTTGTTACTCAAACAACAGCAAATGAGTCGCGAACACATTGCCCCAATCGTGCGCGATTGTGTGATTGAAGTTCTGTTTGACATCATGCAGGCAGGGCAATTAAATTATCAAAAATCGGAGCAATCTTTGCCTTTACAGCTATTTGCCTTGGAGTGGGAGCAAGTATTTGCCCCAGCTCAAAAACTGTGGCAAGCTTGGCAATCTAGCAATTTAACATTGCTTTTACCCAACTATGCCCCTGTTGTCAAGCAGCCAGAAGCTCTAGAACAACAGACCTCACCTGCTGTCTATCGCCAGCTGACAACCGTACTCGACGGCAAGCGATCGCTGCGCGAACTTGCGGTATTAATGAAGCGTCAAGTTGTCGAAGTCGTTGTTTCTCTCCTACCTTACTTTCAATCCAAGATTGTCGAATTAGTGCAGCTCCCTGACTTAGCTCTACCACAAGTAACTACCGCACAACCTGCAACACCACCAACATCAGCCGCGCCTACCGCCTCAACAGCAGCCAAATCCTTATTGATTGCCTGTATCGATGACAGCCCTCTAGTATGTCAAACCATGGATCAAATGCTCTCTAATGCGGGCTATCAGGTGTTGACAATTCAAGATCCCCTACGGGCAATCTCTACTCTACTAACACGCAAACCAGATTTAATTTTCTTAGATTTGGTCATGCCCAACTTGAATGGTTACGAAATTAGCTCGCGGCTGCGTAAGATTGCCGCTTTTCGCGATACGCCGATTGTCATCCTCAGCGGTAACGCGATCGATCAAGCCCAAGCGCAAGCAGCCGGAGTTTCAGATTACTTAGAAAAGCCCGTACAAACAGAAAAGTTATTGCACATGATTGACAAGCACATTTCTGTAGGGGCTAGAGGCTAGAAGAGAGCTGAGGAAGCTGAGGAAGTTGAGAGAGCTGAGGGAGCTGAGAGAGAAAACACGCACCACTCACTACTCACTACTCACTACTCACTACTCACTCACATTGATAGGTAGAGCTAAATGACAAAGATTTTGGTCATCGAAGACGAGCAGGCAGTTAGGGATAATATTGTCGAGTTATTAACGGCGGTGGGATATGAAACTGTTGCCGCAGAAAATGGTCATGTCGGCATTACCTGGGCTTGGGAACACAAACCCGATTTAATCGTTTGCGACGTGATGATGCCGGAATTAGATGGTTATGAAGTATTGAAGCTGCTGCGCGAGGAACCAACCACGGCACTGATGCCTTTCATTTTTCTGTCAGCCAAAGCAGATAAAACTAATTTGCGCCAGGGTATGGAATTAGGTGCTGATGATTACCTGACTAAACCGTTTTCAAAAAAAGATTTACTCGGAGCGATCGCAGCGCGATTGAAAAAGCAAGCAGCACTCAAGCAACCAGAACATCCTAATGGCGAGCGTCATAGCGATCGCGACAACACGAATATTTTTGTCACCGAGTTGCTCTCACTTAAGTCAGCTCAGTTAACTGGTAAATTATCTGTCACTAGTGCATTAGGGCAAGAATGGACTTTTTATCTGTACTCCGGTCGAGTTTTATATGCTACTGGTGGGGTGCATCCCATCCGCAGGTGGCAAAGGCTCATAGTCACGCACTGCCCGCAAATTCCACTCGAGCGACTGAAATTACCAACCGAACTAGCTGGTTCGGCATGGGAGTATCAAATCCTGGGTTTATGGCTCAAACAGGAGCAAATCACTAGCAAGCAAGTCACGCAGATCGTGCGCGGTAGTATCGCGGAAGTGCTATTTGATATTTTGCAAACTGGGCAAGTCGTAAAGTATCAAGTGCAGATCGAAAATTCTTCTGGGTTGCAATTATTACTCATAGATATCGAACAAGCACTTGCGACAGCTTCCCAAATGTGGCACAACTGGCAACACGCTAATTTAACAGATGTTTCTCCCAATAAAGCACCAACACTCAAAAATCCAGAATTATTGCAACGAAAAACTTCCCCTAACACTTACCGTCAGTTGACTACACTACTGGACGGGCGGCGGACGCTGCGAGATTTAGCTGTATTAATGAAGCGCCAAGTTTTAGAACTGTCCTACACTTTGTTACCCTATCTTCAGGGCGACATGGTGGAATTAGCCGAAATTCCCGATCTGCCCATGCCTGTAGCAGCGGACAACGGCACGGAACCACCGATTGCGCCTTTAGTGCTGAAGCCGACGATCGCTTGTATCGATGACAGTCCTTTGGTGTGCGAGATTATGCGTAACATCATCGGCGAGGCAGGTTATCAGTTTTTAGAAATTCAAGATCCCTTGCGGGCGATTGGGACTTTGCTAAGTCAAAAACCAGACATGATCTTTTTAGATTTGGTGATGCCAAAACTAAACGGTTATGAAATCTGCACGCGCATCCGTAAGATCACCGCATTTCGCGACACTCCGATCGTAATTTTGAGCGGCAATTTGATCGATCGGGTGCGGGCGATGGTTGTAGGTGCATCTGATTGTCTAGATAAACCCGTACAAGCCGATGCTGTTGTGAGATTGATTCACAAGTACCTCCCAGCTAACGAGCGTTCGACCTAGCAGTACTTGTAAAGGCGCACAGCCGCGCGCCCCTACGAGTTCATGGCGATTTTGATGCAATCGATACCACAGTTGCTATACAGCCGCCAATTCAGGTGCAGGACGCTTGCTGTTACGGATACCCGCGATCGCTTCGGCGTAGTCTTTTGCCTTAAATACTGCTGAGCCAGCTACAATGGCATTTGCGCCTGCTTCTAGTACTTGCCAGGTGTTGCTACCTTTTAAGCCACCATCCACCTCGATCCAAGGATCTAAACCGCGATCGTCGCACATTTGGCGTAGTTTGCGAATTTTAGGCACGACAGCAGGAATAAAGCTTTGACCGCCAAATCCTGGGTTAACGCTCATAATTAGTATTAAATCGCACAACTCCAAGACGTACTCGATCAGTTCTAACGGTGTAGAAGGATTGAGTACAACTCCTGCTTGTTTGCCCAATTCCCTAATTTGACCGAGCGTGCGGTGAAGGTGAGGGGAAGCGTTATGCTCGGCGTGAACGGAAATAATATCAGCTCCCGCTTTGGCAAAATCTTCGACGTACTTCTCTGGCTCCACGATCATCAAATGGACATCTAGAGGTTTTTGAGTCACTGGGCGAATCGCTTCTACAATCAGCGGACCAATAGTGATGTTAGGAACGAATCGACCGTCCATGACATCAACGTGAATCCAGTCAGCTCCCGCTTCATCGACAGCTTTAATCTCAGCCCCTAAACGGCTGAAATCTGCTGATAATATAGACGGAGCAATAACAGTTTGCTTTTTGGATGGCGCTTGGGTCATGATTGGAGATTCTCCTGCTTCCTCTATTGTCAGCATTTTAACAAAATGTTTAGTTTTCCCCCAAGTGTCAATAAGAAAAAATTACTAGAAGAGTGGTAATGGGTAATTGGTAATTGGTAGTTGCTCCTCGCACTCCCCACACTCCCCGTACTCAATTTCTTCCCTAGCCCCCAGCCTCCAGCTTCTAGCTCCTAGAATAGATAGAGTAGCATTCGTAAAGAATTGTAAGGTTTTCTCATGGCAGATCGGTTAATTCGTGCCACAGCCGCTGATGGGGGAATTCGTGCTGTTGGTGTTATCACCACAAAGCTGACTGAAGAGGCAAGACAACGGCATCAGCTTTCCTACGTAGCAACGGCAGCGTTAGGACGCACTATGTCCGCTGGATTGTTGCTTGCTTCTAGCATGAAACGTCCCGATTCGCGAGTCAACATTCGGATTAAAGGCAACGGTCCTTTAGAAGGAATTTTAGTCGATGCAGGTTTAGATGGTACTGTAAGAGGATATGTTGGCAACCCTGCGATCGAACTCCCACCCAGCGATCGCGGCAAGCTGGACGTTGGCGGTGCTGTAGGATCGGAGGGTTATCTCTATGTCGTGCGCGATGTTGGCTACGGCTATCCCTACTCCAGCACGGTAGAGTTAATGTCAGGGGAAATTGGCGATGACTTATCTCACTATCTCGCCACGTCAGAACAAACACCATCTGCTCTAGTTTTAGGCGTGTTTGTCGGCGCAGCAGGAGTGACAGCAGCAGGAGGGTTGCTGATCCAAGTTTTGCCCAAAGCAGCGCGAGATGAGGCATTGGTAGAAACTTTAGAATCAAGAGTTGCCGAACTAGCAGGATTTACGCCCCTGCTCCAGGCTGGCAAAACCTTACCGCAAATCTTCGAGCAGCTGTTAGGAGATATGGGTTTAGAGATTTTACCAGAATCTCAGTTGGTGCGCTTTCACTGCGGTTGCTCTTTCGATCGCGTCTTAGGAGCATTGAAAATGCTAGGCGAAGCAGAATTGCAAGACATGATCGAAAAGGACGACGGAGCCGAAGCCACCTGCCATTTTTGCGGTCAAATCTATAAAGCTAGCAGCAATCAGTTAGAGCAGCTAATTTTGGATTTACGGGCAGAATCTTAATCAGTTGTCAGTTATCAGTTATCAGTGACCTCTTGTCTCTTGTCTCTTGCCAACTACCAATTACCAATTACCATTTACCAGACACTACTCAATACTCACTGTCTAATGACAAATGACCAATGACCAATATAGGATGACAATGAATGTTCTTTGCGGACAAAATCAAGCATAGTACTTAAGATATTGGGTGCGAGCAATGAGAGATCGGAGTATGCCAGAGGATTGGTCTGTGAGTCAGCCACCAACAAGGGAAGACAACAGCAGCCAGCCTCATGCCCAACACCATGTAGACTCCGCTTCTCAGTATCCAAAGGATAACGAACTGTCCCAATACCTGTCCCAGCAAAGGCTCAATTCAGAAGCCATGCCACAATCACCATCAAACTCGTCGCAATCTGGTAGTATTTCCTCCGATCCAGCCACAGCAGATAATCTGTGGTCGAACGTGCCACCGTCAGGGAAACCGCCAATTGGTACTAAGCGCCAGCGATGGTGGCAACACTGGATGCTATGGGCAGCTTTGGCAGCTTTGGGGGCTAATGGGGTGGCACTAGTGGCAATGACCATGTTGTTTAAACTACCATCTGCTCCCAATTGCCCAGCTATTTTTTGGCCTATGGCTTCGGGAACCGTGCGATTGCACTGCGCTCAAGTCGCGGCGGCGAAACAAACTGTCCCAGACTTAATGGAAGCGATCGCGCTTGTCAAGCCCTTACCACAAAATCATCCTTTAAGTCAAGAAATCAAAAGCAGCTTAGAAGTGTGGTCGCGAGATCTGCTGGCTTTGGCGGAGGAAAAGTTTCAAGCCGGACAGCTATCGGAAGCGATCGCGATCGCTTCTGATATTCCGTCAGATATATCTGTAGCTGCAACCGTTCAAACGCAAATTGAGAAATGGAAATCGATTTGGGCGCAAGCAGAAAAAATTTATGCGGAAGCTGAATCTCAAATTCCAGAGGAAAATTGGTATCGGGCTTCGATGGCAGCAGTACGCTTGCTAAATGTGGGAAATAACTATTGGGCAAATACAAAATATGAAGAATTAAAATACGCGATCGCCACAGCGCGAGAAGATGGCGGGAAACTAGGAAAAATTCAAAAGTTAGTAGATCGAGGCGGGGCTGATGATTTCCTGGCTGCCATCAAGCAGATTGAGACAATCGAAGAAGGCAGCTATTTTTACCAAAAAGCTCAAGCCTTGATTCCCGAAATTGGGCGTAAAATGCTCGATTTAGCCCAAGAAACGCTAGATAAAAGGGATGCAGACCAAGCGGTAGAGATTGCCAATCGAATTCCGGCGATCGCGAATTTGGAAACGGAAGTACAAGACTTTGTGGTTATTGCCGAAGCACATCGTACGGCTTTTGTGGGAACAGTTTCTAGCATAGAAGCCGCGATCGCCGAAGCGCAAAAAGTTGGTTTAGATCGACCTTTATACTATAAAGCCCAAGATGCGATCGCCCGCTGGCAGTTAGAAATTGAGGATGTGAAGCATCTAGAAAAAGCGCGAAATTTAGCTCAACCAGGCACGGTAGCCGATTTAAACGCCGCGATCGCCGCAGCTTTGATGATTCCAGACTCAAATCCCCGCGCTGCCGAAGCCAATCGCGAGATCGATGGCTGGCGGCGACGGGTGCAGACGTTTGAAGACCAACCTTACCTCAACCGCGCCGACCAATTAGTAGTTGAAGGTGATGTTGCAGCTTTACAAGCGGCAGTTGACGAGGCTAGTAAAATTGGTGAAGGACGCGCCCTCTATCGCGAAGCTCGTAAGAGAATTCGCAATTGGACGAACCAGATTCAAACGATTGAAGACCAACCTTACTTAGACCAAGCGCGAGACTTAGCGAATAACGGCAATCTACCCGCTGCGATCGCTGCTGCCCAGCAAATCGGTGTAGGACGGGCGTTACACGAAACGGCGCAAGCAGAAATTAAGGAATGGCAAACCCAGATTCAGGCGGAACAAGATTGGCGCGAGGCACAGCAAGTTGCTCTGCAAGATACTCCTGATGCTTTAGCAGAAGCAATTCGGCTGGCAGATCGGGTTCCTAATAGCAATTCCTTACGGTTGGATGTGAATCCAGCAATTAATAATTGGGGCGATCGCTTGTTGCGATTGGCACAAGACCAAGGGATTTACAACCCGCAAGCAGGCATCAATATAGCCCGCAGAATTCCGCGCAGTAGCAGTGCCTACGGAGCTGCTCAAGAGCAGATTACTGAGTGGCAGAGAATTTTGAACCCTCCTCCCCCCGAACCGCTTCCTAGCCCCACTGAAACCGTACCGAGTCCGATAAATTCCGAGCCTATTCCTAGCGATAGTCCTGAAAACTAGGGACGGAAAGTAGAAGCCAGGTTGCCGATAGTACTGCTAGTGCAATCTATTAATAATCTATGCCTCATTTGACCAATAAAGCAGCCGTTTCTACTAATGGTATAGTCACAACCCCCCACTATCTAGCTTCACAAGCGGGTTTAGAGATACTCCAACAAGGGGGAAATGCCATAGATGCTGCGATCGCATCTGCTGCTACCTTGACGGTGGTTTATCCTCACATGAATAGTTTGGGTGGCGATAATTTTTGGCTGATTTACAATGATAAAACGCAAGAATTAAAAGGTTTGAATGCTAGCGGGAGAGCGGGAGAAAAGGCAACAATTGATTTCTATCAATCTCAAGGCTATAATAAAATTCCATCCAGAGGCTATTTAGCTGCAAATACCGTACCTGGAGCGATATCGGGCTGGGATTTAGCATATAAATACGCTCGAGAAACTATAGGTAATTCTTTGCCTTGGAAACAGCTTTTTGTTTCTGCAATTAACTATGCTGAACGAGGTTTTCCCGTTTCTCAAAATCAAGAGCGTTGGACTCGGCTAAGCATTGACGATCGAGATCGAGAACTTTTTTATTTACAAAGATTTTCTAGTTTTTGTCAAAATTTTCTCAAATCTGATGGGACAATTTACCATACGGGTGAAACATTCAAACAATCACAATTAGCTAAAAGTTTACAAGCGATCGCCTCTCTAGGTGCAGCAGAATTTTATCAAGGGGAAATCGCCCGAAAGATAGTCTCAGATTTACAGGAAAACGGTGGGATTTTAACTCTACAAGATTTTGCCGAACATACTGCTAACTGGGTAGAGCTAATTTCGGTAAACTATCGCGATTATATCGCTTATAACTTGCCACCCAACACTCAAGGAATGGCTTCTTTATCTATTTTAAATATTTTAAATAATTTCGATTTACAGAATTTTGGGGAAGGAACGGCAGATTACTATCATATTATTGTAGAAGCAACCAAACAAGCATTTAGCGATCGCGACAAATATGTTAGCGATCCCGATTTTGTCGATATTCCTTTAGATTGGCTGCTATCTTCAGAACATAGCAAAGAACTAGCAGCACAAATTAACTTGCAGCAAGCCGCTAGCCAAGTAAAACCGCTCGATCCAAAAGGCGATACAATTTGGTTGGGAGTTGTAGATAAAGATGGTAACGCCGTTTCTTTAATTCAGAGTATTTATTATGAATTTGGTTCGGGTATAGTTGCAGGCGATACGGGAATTTTATTACAAAATCGAGGTTGTTTTTTCTCTCTCGATCCGCAACATGTAAATTGTTTGCAACCCAAAAAACGTACTATTCATACATTAAACCCTGCGATGTTATTTCAAAATGGCAAACCGTATTTAGTCTACGGTACGATGGGAGGAGAAGGACAACCCCAAACTCAAGCTGCGATCGCAACTCGAATTGTAGATTTTGGGTTTAATGTAGAAGACGCAATTTCTGCACCGCGATGGTTGCAAGGACGTACTTGGGGAGTCGCAACCAACGAACTTAAAATTGAAGGTAGAGTTTCACAAGATGTTGTTCGAGAATTGAGCGATCGCGGTCACTCTGTTAAAGTTGTTGAAGATTACACAGATGTGATGGGACATGCTGGCGCAATTTTAATCGATCCTGAAACTAATACGAAATACGGTGCATCCGATCCCAGAAGTGACGGTGCTGCTGTCGGTTATTGAGCGGAATGTCCTGCTACTCTGACATATCCGAGGTGGCGAGCGCAATATTTATGCCATCACACGTAAAGCACCATGACAGTGTAAGAATGCTGCAATCGTGCTTCTGCGACATCCTTCACAGAAGACGTGTTTCGATTATTGCGTTTTTTGCGAATATTGCATTTATCTCAATGTAGAGCTAGTATAGAAGAGTAAACCTTTCCGTATTATTACGGTGTCAGTAAATAAAAGTAGCTAGACATAGTACATATGTAAGTCGATCGGCCTATTAATGACATACACGAGCTTCGAGCTTTCAAAAAAGGTTATGCGTTGAGAGCAGTTAGAGTTTGGGGTGCTTGAAATTCTTAGTGTCGAGTTCATTTAAGTTACACAAAGTTCCAATTAGTCACAGTATTAGAGCTTAAGAAAGCTTAATAACTATGTCAAAAAAGCAAAACACTCCTGTAAAACTTTCTGCCGCAGCAAGGGATGTTCGCTCGATTGAGCAACTGAATCGTTTATTTAATGAGGGTACATCACAGCCACGACTGATAGGAAGCAATGGAGAAGAAATTCTCCTTCCTGAATCTATCTATCAAGCATTACGCCAAGTTGTTAGCGCAATGGCAAGTGGACAATCTGTGTCCTTGGTTCCTGAAGATTGTGAAATGACAACACAAGAAGCTGCCGATTTACTTAACGTTTCGCGCCCTTACCTAATTAAACTATTAGAAGAAGGAGAAATACCTTTTATTACAGTAGGTAAACATCGACGAATTTATTCTCAAGACTTGATGGAATACAAGCAAGGAAGAGACTCACAGCGCCGGAAAAATATTCGTGAACTGACTGAATTTCTTCAGACAGAAGGGTGTTATGACTATGATGTAAGAGATACTGAGTGTGAAGAGTAAAAGGTAGTGGCTCAATCGGTAGTTCTAGACTCTTGCGTTATTTTTCCGATGCCTTTATGTGATACGCTACTGCGTGCTGCTGAGGCAGATTTATACCGCATTCACTACTCCCAAGAAATTCTGGATGGTGCAACGCGGAACTTAATTAAAAAGAGAAAAATGACACAAGAGAAAGCAGCTCGCTTTCAGCAACAGATTATTAAGACTTTTCCTGAAGGGTTAGTTCAGGTTCCTGAAGCTTTAACAGAGATAATGACTAATCACCCTAGAGATCGCCATGTTTTGGCTGCTGCTGTAGCTGCAAAAGTTGAAGTTATAGTCACGGCGAATCTGAAGCATTTTCGCTCAGAAGATCTAGAGCCTTGGGGTATCGAAGCGCAGCACCCAGATGCTTTTTTGATAAATCTTTGCGAGGCTCACGGCGAGGATTCACTAATTGAATTACTTTGGAAACAAGCTGAAGACTGTAAAAATCCACCGATAACCATTATCGAATTACTTAATAAACTTACTCTTCAAACTCCAAACTTTGCTAGCGAAATCTTATTCTCTGAATATAGTCTAGATGTTGAAGAAATTGCTAGACAAGCCTTAGCTCAATTTGGCAATATATCAACAGATGGCAGTCGCTTTTTAGAAGGAGAGAACTACAGACTTAACTTTAAAAAAGGCTGCTTGACAATCGTTGATAAATTAGATAGAGGAGAGATATTAAAGTCGAAAAATGGTAGACTTGAAGGAAAGCTTTTAGTAAAAGATATTGAGAGGTTTCAAGCGTTTGCTAAAGAATTGGAACAAACTTCTAAATTGAGTAAATAAATATAACTTATTTAATAAGTTGCTTGCAGACGACTCAGTAAATAATCTTTAGCAGAGATCGGAGGATAAATAGCGGGTTGTTCTGAATTACAATTAGGAAGACAAGCAATTTCTGTATTGTCGTTGGGATGACAGAAAAAAGCAATAGAATAACGCGATCGCTTCACTCTTTCATCTGTGGGAATTGCTACCCGATGTTTAGTAGAACAAAAAACTCGATTCGTCCATCGTTGCATTAAATCTCCAGTATTCACGATTATACTATTAGGAATTGTCGGAGCTGCAAGCCATTCTCCATTCTTAGTCTGCACTTCCAAACCAATATCATCTTGAAATAGTAAGGTGATACTACCATAATCAGAATGTTCTCCCGCTCGTACTTGTCCTAGTTTTGGTTGTTGCTGTAATGGTGGATAGTGTAGTAATCTCAAAGTATGGGCTTGCTCGTTATGATTCAGAATAAAAAATTCTTCTGGAAGTTCTAACGCTAAAGCAAAAATTTGTAAAATTGTATTAGTGACTTCAACACAAGCTGCCCAGAAACTTAGAACGCAACTGCAAAAATCGGTGCTAAATTCTGAATTTTGGGCGATCGCGTGTAAATTCAGATTCAATGCTTCTTTTAAATCTCCTGGCTGACTCGGATCGAGGCGTTCTCTTTCTACCCCTACATAGCCGCTATTATGGGATTCATCTAACCAAGCGATTTGAGCTTTTGTTCGATCGGGAAGATTGAAAAACTGTTGAGAGTGGAAGAATACTTGTTGAACTAAATTAGCAGAAATGCCAGAATTTATGATATAAAAAAATCCGATTTCGTGACAAGCTCGATCGACGCGATCGACAACAGCTTGTTTTTCCAATTCATCCCCAGCTAAAAAGGGTTGCAGATCGATAATTGGAATTTGTACCACAGATTTAGTCATAGTTAAGGGGTAAAATCTAGTTCTCGTTCGCGCCTACTCTTCTCTTTCTTGTTACACCTACCCAACGAGTAACCACTTTGCACCTTTGCGTCTTTGCGCGACATTTTAATCCACAATAGACGCAGCAACAACACCCTTACCCTCTAAAAAAGCAGCAACCTGCAAAATCTTATCCTCACAATAAGGTGCAGCAATCAACTGAACCCCCAAAGGTAAAGTATTCGGACTAACAACTGGTACAGATAACACAGGTAAACCGATAAAAGATAGCGGCTGAGTAAATAACCCCAAATGGGCACGAACTAAAACTTCCTTCCCATCTAACTCAATTGTTTGCTGCCCAATTAACGGTGCAAAACACGGAGTAGTAGGAGCAATAATAACATCGACATGTTGAAAAATTTCGCGGACGCGATCGCGAAACCAACTTCTAAACCTCTGCGCCTGAAGATACCAAGCAGCAGGAATCATCGCCCCAGCTAAAAAGCGATCGCAAGTAGCCGGATCGAAATCTTCAAGACGCGATCGCAAATTAGCTAAATGCAGATTTGCCCCTTCACTAGCTGTAATCACAAAAGCGGCTGCCTTGGCGCGGTGTGCTTCTGGTATAGTGACATATTGCGTCGTACCTAAAGCTTGGGCGACTCGTTCCACAGCTGCTAAAGCTTCCGGTTCTGCACCCGTACAAAAATAATCGTCAGCGATCGCAATGCGTAACCCATCAATATTGTGTGCAGATGCACCATTGCCATCATTTTGTAAAGAGGTTACACGTAACGCCTCTCGTGGCGTACAAACTGGATCGCGACTATCCCATCCCTGCAACACGTCAAACGCCGTCGCCGCATCTCGTACAGAACGGGTAAACGTGCCAACATGGTCTAAACTACTGGCAAATAAAAACGCTCCTGCCCGCGATAATCTACCATAGGTGGGTTTAAGTCCGTACACCCCACACAAAGCAGCAGGGACGCGGATAGAACCGTTGGTATCGGAACCAAGTGTGAGGGGAACCATTCCCCCAGCTACCGCCGCCGCAGCACCTCCAGAAGAACCGCCAGCAATGCGATTTATATCGTGGGGATTGTGGGTTGCGCCGTAGTGAGAGTTTTCTGTCACAAAGCCGTAGGCGTATTCATCCATATTTAACGCCCCAACTAAAATTGCCCCCGCTTGTTTCAGTTTTGCCACTGCGGTAGCATCTTGAGTAGCGGGAGAATTTTCGGCGTTAATTTTCGATCCGGCTAAAGTTGTAATTCCAGCAATATCGAATAAATTTTTCACAGCAAAGGGAACGCCAGCTAGAACGCCTGGATCTTTTCCAGAAGCGATCGCTTCATCAATTTTTGCGGCATCTGCTAAAGCTGTTTCCCTCGTGACAGTGGTAAAACAATTCAGTTCTCGATCTTTTTTATCAATGCGGTTCAGGGTAGCAGTTACAACTTCTACCGCACTCACCTGTCTCCCACGCACGGCTGTTGCTATGGTTACGGCATCGACTGAGTTTAAATCCATGCCTTTATATTAAAGCAGGGACTAAAGTATTCGCTCGGTAGTATGATCCTATGGTTCAAACACCGCAGCTATTTCGATATTTTCTGGTAAATCGAAATCATTTACAAGTTGGGCGATCGCTTTTATTCTGGCAAAATTCTCAATGACTTCCGCACGATGGACGGCTGGAATTGGTAAATCCAAAACCAGCGCCATCGCATCAACATATTCCGCTAAATCTAACTTGGGTTCGTCCATTACTAGCTGGCAATCGTCACATCTGCGGCAAAATTACCGTGCAATCCATAGGGAATGTGATGCTTGAGATGTAAAGTCGCGATCGCACCTTTATTTAAATCCCGACCATCCAAAATTACCACATCAGAACGGTGGTGGGTAGAATCATACACTAAAGTCAATACCCAGCCGTCGTCTTCTGCTGTTGAATCAGGGCGAGGGACAAAAATCGGTTCGCTGATAAAGCCACGCGGCGCAGCACTCCAAAGTTGCCTTTCTCCAGATTCTAAATCGATTTTGAGAATTGCCTGCAAAGGTGCGTTTCCAGTTGCTTCATGCGCCGCACCCATGAATAAATAACGGTAAAGTCTACCTACTTTGTCGGGATGAATCGTCGGAAATTCGCAACATCTTTCCTCAATCAGTTCTCGCGATACTGTTTTATCTTGCAAGTTGAGATGAAAGCGCCACAATTGCCCAGGCTTCAGCGCGTCAAAATCTACTTGCTTGAAATCGCTAGCTGGTTCTACTTCGGGGAACGACTCGTAGCAAATTGAATCAACAATAACTTCCCCATCCCGTTCAAACGCATTAGCGTGGTGAAAGACAAACCCAGCATGAGTTTCCAAAATCTGTATTGACTTTTGAGGATGGCGGGGAATGAGGACGATCCGCGTTGTTTTGTGCGGTTGAAACTTGATACATTCTGCTGCCCCTCTTAAACCTAAAGTAAATGGGATCGGGTTAAATGCGACGGGATTTTGAAACAGAATGCAGTAGTTGGGTGTAATCGCAAAATCGTGAATAAAGGCAAAGCCAGGGATGCTATGGGCGTGCTGACGGACTACTTTCCCTGCGGGGTTGAGTTCAAAGATAGTTACCGTCGTTGATAAACCAACCTTGAGGGAGAAATTCACCATACAAGGTTCGCCTTCATCCATGTCGCAATTGGGATCGAAACGGGGATGTGCGGCAAAAGGATCGCCTTCTGATAATACGCCGTCGAGAAAATCTTTGCCCAAGGTTTCTAAAGTCTGGGGGTCGAGGCGATGGGGTTCGGCGGCTTCCCAGAGTGCAAACAGCTTGCCACCCCAATAAATGACGTTAGTGTTAGCAATATTTTTCAGCCGGAAATCAAAGGCATTTGCCAACCAACCGCCAGGTTTTTGCGTTCCAAATACGCCACGATACAAAATTTTCCCAGCTTTTTGTTCTTCCACATACGCTTCTGTACGGATATGGCGATTGCGGAAGTGGGCGCGCCCGTCACGAAATGCGATCGCGCTTATCATACCATCACCATCAAACGGGTGGTGAACTGGTTGTCCGTTGATATCTAATAAGCCAGGACCGTTGCGAAACAACGTCCCGCACAGTTGAGGGGGAATTTCCCCTTCTACATCGTCAATCGCGTAATCGTACTCTTGTTTGAGCGATTCATATCCTCGCTGCCAATCTTGGCGCTGGTAAGATTTAGGAGAAACGGTTGTGGCGCGTTCAAAAAGTTGCATGATGCGGGAGTAGGGAGTAGGGAGTAGGGAGTAGGGAGTAGGGGCTAGTTCACCCGAAATCTCTGTGGGTACGCAGAGTCTTTTATTCAACCCGCCCGTACCGAAATTAGGGATTATCAGGGGAACTCTACTTACCCGTACAGAAGTGGTAAGTAATGGAAACTAAGTCAAGAATAATTACAAATTATGACTATAAGTTCATAATTCACCATACAGCCTGCATCCTTCATCCGTCACTCGGCAGGTTCTTCGACTGGTTCTTGTCGCAAGGAGGATGGAACTAATTCTGAAAAGTTGGGTAACAAAGTTTGTCCAATCTCTTTACCACTAGTAGCATCTGGCGCGATCGCGGGTTGTCCGCTAGTAGCAGTAATTTCTTCTTTTGCGGGTAGCCAGCTTAAAAATGGCAGAGGTAAAAGCGTCGATAGATTGGTGATAATAACCAAGAGCCAGAGCAAATCGAAGTTATGCTGAGAAATACCAAACCAACGCATTAAAACTGCCCCAAATTGATAGGAAGTTAAGGAAGCAAGGTTGGATACAGACATCAACAAGGCAAACAGTGTCGCTTCTACTCCTGGAGGGCAAAGTCTTGCTGCTAATACCAAGACAGGCATATAGGCAATTTGTCCCATCACAGTTAGTACGAGACTGTCACCCAAACTAAACCAGCGATCGTCAATTCCCAAACTGCGGTTGGCATGAGTCACTAATAGCAGCATACTCATACCCAAAACAGCTGAGAGTACCGTACTCCAACCAAAAATGACGCGGAAAGATACGCTTTTGAGAAACCGTTGAAAGATCCACACACCCACCAGGGAAGCAATACTCGTCACCAAGCGCACCCTACCCAAAAATTCTGGTTCAAACCCTAATTCGTTGGTGGTGAAGAAAAAGAAAGCTGCATCTGCTGTGGGGGTGGCTTGCCAGAGGAAAATAAAGGCTGTAGGAAGCCAAATCGCTTTTTGAGCGATCGCCTGCTTTAGTTGTTTAATTTGAGTATTGACACTAGACCAATTGGCAAACGCTGGAGAGTCATTTGTTTTACGAATTGGGACTTCGGCAATAAACCAAGCCACAAACGAAACTATGAGGGGAAAAGTTGCCGTAATTAGAAATACCGTGCGGGTAGTGAAATGTTCTAGCAGCCAACCGCTAAAATATGCCGTAATCAATCCGCCAAAGGCTGAGGTTCCCCAACACAAGGATTGCAGCGAACCCGCCTCAGCTTGAGATTCGACTCTTGCCCGTTCTACTACTAAAGAGTCTACAATCACATCGCTGACAGCAACCGATAAAGAGCCTAGCGCGATCGCGCCTACAGCTGCCATTGGTGTATGTACGACTGTCGCCATACTCACCCACGAAACCGCCCCTAAAATCCCTGACAAGATCAGGTAAGGGCGGCGACGATAGCCAAAGATGGGTAAACCGTCAGAGATAAAGCCAAATACTGGTTTAATAATCCAGGGAAGCGCCACAATTCCTAACAGAGAGGATACTTCGGCTGGACTCAAGCCCAATTCATCCTTGAAGAAAAAGCTGACGGCAAGGCGGGCTAAACCTAAAATTCCCTGAACGAAGTAGACAGTCAGGATTGCGATTAACTCCGTACTGGGTTCTTGACCGAAGAAAATCTTTTCTTTTAACGAGTCTTTTACCTTGGACAAGCCAGACGAGGAAATCAGCATTGATAAAAATAAATAAACTTTAAGATTTATCGACTTTTATATCATATCTACTTTAAAGATGTGCGTTGTCGCTGGAGCGATCGCATCGGTACGAGTATGACAGCATCGTGGCTGTACTCTCACTCGCATCTACATACCTGTGCTAACCATGCTACAGAACAAAACGGCGATCGCGTTGCAACTCAAAAACAAGAACAACCCAAAATCACTGGCGATGTCGTCCTCGATCTCCTACCTAGCAAATATCATCCGCAAATTTATCTAAAGCTGTCACGCATATTGCTGCCACTGTAATAGTTAGGTGGGCAATGCCCACCCTATACTTGAATTTCTAAAAAAAATGGGGCTATATCCTCTATCTTTTGCCAGGTTAGCGAGCGGATATCATCAAAAAGAGTAATTATTACTACATATAAACGATCGGTGTTAAAAAAATACTTGAAGCTAGTTTAGTGTGTCGCAAATACTGACACAAACTATAAAGTAAGTATAATTGTATGCTTAATATTTCTATTATTTTAGGAAAGATCTAACTTTTTTGCTGCCTTAAAATTTATTTTTAAAGAAAATTTTAACTGACATATTTGCCATTTCTTAAAAAAAGCTGAATAAGTATAACCGCAGAGAGATGACATGGGAATATCTAGCCAAGACAAAAACACAAGTCTGTTGGCATAGTCATCAAAGATTTTTTTCTTAATAAAAAGTATGGACATCACGCAAATAGTGCAAACGGCTTCGCAGATACTGACTCAAGTAGGTTTGAAAATAGTCGGTGCATTTATTTTTTGGATTGTTGGTAGATGGTTGATTAACGTTGCTGCTAGCCTTTTGTCTCGCAGCCTCAAGCACCAGAAAGTTGATAAAACAATTTTGAGCTACTTAGTAGCAACGGTTAAAGTCACGCTAAATATTGTTTTAGTTGTAGCAATTCTGGGCTTTTTTGGTATTGAAACTACCTCTTTTGCTGCTTTATTAGCGGCGGCTGGCGTGGCAATTGGTGCGGCTTGGAGCGGACTTTTAGCAAATTTCGCCGCAGGCGCATTTCTAGTTATTCTTCGCCCTTTCAAAGTAGGTGATTTCATTACTGCTGGCGGCGTGACGGGAACCGTGGAGGAAATCGGCTTATTTGCCACCACGATGAATACTCCAGATAACGTGCTGACAGTTGTAGGCAACAACAAAATCTTTGCTGACAACATCCAAAACTTCTCGGCAAATTCTTATCGTCGCGTCGATCTAGTGGCTCAACTCAACCACAATACAGATCGCAATGCCGCGATCGCCTGCTAAAAGAGCGATTGAGCCAGATTCCCAACGTCCTCTCTAACCCCGCCCCAGATGTAGAAATCTTAGAATTTAACTTAGCAGGACCAGTATTAGCAGTGCGTCCTTACTGCAACAACGCCGATTACTGGCAAGTCTACTTTGATACCAACCGTTTAATTCGCGATGCTTTTGGCGAAGCTGGGTTTTCTGCTCCAGAACAACTCTATGCCATTAGGAATAATTAGATTGTAGAGACGTTGCATGCAACGTCTCTACAATCATCACAAAACAATCACTACAAAACGCCTTTAGAACTAGGGATATTACCAGCGCGACGAGGATCGATTTCTACAGCCATGCGGAGCGATCGCGCTAAAGCTTTAAAAGTTGCTTCAATAATATGATGAGAGTTAATCCCGTCGAGTTGACGAATATGCAACGTCATTTGACTGTGATTAACTAGAGCTACAAAGAATTCCCGCACCAGTTGAGTATCGTAGGTTCCAACTCGCTGGGTGGGAATTTGCAGTCCGTAGCTGAGATGGGGACGACCGGAAAAATCTAAGGCGACCTGAACTAGTGCTTCATCGAGGGGAGCCAGAAAATGCCCGAAACGGACGATCCCCTTGCGATCGCCCAAGGCTTGATGAAAAGCTTGTCCTAGAGTAATTCCCACATCTTCATTAGTGTGGTGATCGTCAATTTCAATATCTCCCGTTGCCTTGACTTCTAGATCGAGTAGCCCGTGGGAGGCTATTTGATGTAGCATGTGGTCTAAAAATGGAATTCCCGTCGCTGCATTGCATTTTCCCGTCCCATCTAAATTCAGCGTCACTTGGACATCTGTTTCGCCTGTAGTCCGGCGGATAGATGCAGTCCGTGCGGCAAATGTGAGTTCGTTAATTGAGGGGCGATCGCTAATTTGCATAACTGAAATTTAGGGAATGGGGAGTAGGGAGTGGGGAGTCGGGTTTTAGTCAGTTTAAATTCCACTTATTTAATCTTACTAAACGGAGAGCAAGGAGAAGAGGGCTGAGGAAGAAGAGATCTGAGGGGGCTGAGGGAGCAGGTGAACAGGTGAACAGGTGAGCAGGTGAGCAGGTGAGCAATCTAAAATCTAAAATTGATTCACGCACCACGCACCACTCTCTTACCCATTACCCACTCCCCACTCCCCACTCCCCACTCCCCTTGGAAACAACCAATGAACGAGCCTATTGCTAACAAACCACCCAACATTCAAGCCGAACTTGCCAAGGAGCGGAACCGCGCTGCTGCCGAGCGAACTCTCATGGCGTGGATTCGGACTTGCCTTTCCCTCATCGGTTTCGGTTTCGGGATTGACAGTATTGTGAGTGCCATTAGGCGTTTGCCTGGGGCAGAAAGTGCTATCGATCCGGTGCATCTTTCCCGCATCTTGGGTTTAGCATTTATTGCCTTGGGAACTTATGCCATGCTGAGTGCAACGGTAGAACACCGTCAAGAGCTGCGTCACATTCAGCGCGATGAGGAGTACGTCTATACTCCTCGCCGTTCTTTAGGCTTGACAGTGGCGATCGCTTTGGTTTGCATTGGCGCGATCGCTTTTGCCGGAATTTTTATTAGGGCGATCGCTCGTTCGTTCGAGTTGTAGGTCGATCGCTCATGAATTCTACACCACCAACTAGTGTTACTACTGAATTGGCTAAAGAGCGCAATCGCGTTGCTGCCGAACGAACGCTGACAAGTTGGATTCAGAATTGTTTATCTTTAATTGGTTTTGGCATCGCTTTCGATCGCATTTTTGTGGCGCTGGATCGAGCCTTACCAACAAATAATCCAATTGTTAACGCTCGACTGGCAACTATCTTGGGCTTGAGCGCGATCGCCATTGGCATTTTTCTATTGGTTTTAGCTATTATTGGCTATCTCATCCAAGTTAGATCGCTGGACGTAGAGGATTATTTATCTAAACCGATTCACTCGTATCATTTGCTAGTTACCGTCTGTGCAGTGACTTTATTTGGCTTAGTAGCGTTGACGGTCGTGTTTAGTGTTGGTGGGTAAGGGCGCACAGCCGCGCCCTCCATTGCATGAGGGTACGTTGTCAACGCACCCTAACGCGACTGAATAATTATCTAATTACGTTCACGATGCCCAATAGCGGACTCAAAACAGGTCCGAATATAGAGCCAATCGTATCGCCTATTCCAGCGGCGCTATTGCGTCTGACTACAATAATGTCGTTGTCTCGCATAGTCGGATTATTTTCGTCGTTGATTCCCTTGGCAAAATCAAGCTTAACTCGGCGACTCGTTACCGTGCCGTCAGGGTTGAGGCGAATTAAATCTGCCGAACCCTTTCTGGCACGGGCATTATCAAATCCTCCTGCCGTTAATAGTGCTTGATTGAGCGGTGTATTGGGCTGCAAGTTGACTAGTCCTGGCGTTTTGACTTCTCCCACAACGCTAACTTGTATTGTCGCTGGGGAGAAACTGGCATCTGCTAGCGTAGTAGCATCTGCTGGGCTGATATTTGTGGCTGTTGAAACGATAATAGTATCGCCTTCTTGAACGATCGTATCTTGATTGGGATCTCCCTGTAGCAATTTCCAAAAACTCACGGTCATTTTCTGTTCGCTACCGTTTCTGGTCGGGCGACGAATTTGAATGTTCCGCACGTCAGCCGAACTAGTAATACCTCCAGCTAGCTGAATTGCCCGCGATACCGTCGGCAAACCACCACCAGCACCGCCACCGCCATCAATAGTTCCGCCTCCGCCTCCTTGAGTGTTACCTGGGGTAGTCGCAGCAGCAGCAGCAGTTCCACCGCCAATGACAACATAAGAACCAGGGCGGTTAACTTCACCCACAACTGTGACGGTACGAGGACGGTTGGAAAGCATGGCAAAGCTGGCATTGGAAAATTGGCGAATATCTGCCATATTCACTTGAGTTGCCGTGGGCACAAACACCGTATCGCCATCCCGTAAAGTGATGTCTTGTGGTAGTGTACCTTTTTGCACGAGTTCCATCAGATCCAGATTGATAGTTCTCTCTGGCCCTAACCCTTGCTTGCGCCTGAGTTGCACTTGCCGCAGATCGGCTGCTAGGGTGACTCCCTCAGCTAGAGTTAACGCGCCAACAATTGTGGGATACTGTACCCCTGGATTGTCTCCCGCCCCACCCTGCAAACCCACAGTGTAGGAGCCAGGACGGACGACTTCACCCGCAATCACTACGTTAATTGGGCGTGGTGCGAGCAAGCTAACCGTGACCAAAGGACGTTTTAAGTAACGAGAGTATTTCGCCGCGATCGCGTCTGCTGCTTCTGCCTGGGTTAGCCCCAAGATGTCTACAGGCCCAACTAGAGGTAGGAACAGTTGACCGCCAGGAGGAATCTGATAATCTCCAGTATATTCCGGCACTTCAAACACGTTGATCCGAATGCGATCGCCGCCGCCGAGGGCGTAGTCTACTGGTGTTTGAGCTGGCTGGTTGGCTGCTGGCGCATTGGCTGGAGCTACGCTAGGCAGCGGAGCTGTGGTGTTTCCTGGTGCGATGGGGGTAGCTGTTGGCGCTGTGTTGTTTGTTGGCGCTACTGGAGTAGTCGTTGGCGCTGTATTGTTTGTTGGTGCTAAATTAGGCTGAGGTATAGGTTTGGTTGTCGGTAACGGGGTAGAGGTCGCTGGACGATTGGGGCTAGTCGTTTCTTGCGCTTTAATTGGCGCTGGGCAAGCCATCGCTATTAGAGCAAAAAGCGTTAAACCTGCAACTGGCTGGGTAATTGCTTTAGACATACTTGTAGATTTCTGAGCGGAAATATAGGCAATTTCTTGCTGTTTTCTAGACTTCATCATTTTATGTTTTGTTGCCAGATATGCAATTCGCTTAGGTATTCAGTATAAGTAGACAAGTCAAGCTTGAGCGAGCATGAACTTGAATGTGGATTATGCCACAATTGAGCGGGCTTTGTAAAACTTCATTTAACGTCAGAAAAAATACTCTCCTATTAGCTCGGTGAAGGATATGGCAGGAAACAAAAGCTATAGCTGTAAGCGTGCATGTATATGTAAGTATAAACTTCACTAAAAATCAATATGCAAGTATAAACTTCACAGAAAAATCAACAATGGCGATCGCGCTTGGTTCCGGAACTACGGTTCCACCATTGTCAGGTGGTTCCACTGTCAGGAGTTCGACGGTTGAAAGGGTAACGTCTATCGCAGTAACCTCTATCGGGTTAACATTTATTGGCGTAGCACTAACAAAAGTGACTGTAATCTGAGCCTTAACCTCCATTGTTGAGGTAGCAAGAGCGATCGCGCTAGAGCGGAATTGTAACGATAAACTTAGTTCCCATACCAATTTGGGTTTCAAACCAAATTTTTCCCTGGTGAGCCGCGACTGCCTTTTTCACAATTGCCAATCCCAAACCCGTTCCTGCAATACTACCTACATTTGTAGCGCGGTGAAACGAGTCAAATAGATTCTCGCGATCTGCAACAGGAATACCGATACCTCTGTCTTGAATTTGAAACATCACTTGGCTGAATTCCCACACTAAATTAAAATCTACTTGAGTTGCAGTCGGAGAATATTTAATTGCATTAGATAGCAAATTAGTTAAAATGTGCCGCAGCAGTTTTTCATCTAACTGTACGGCTTGCGCTTCTCCTTGAGAATGAAATGCGATCGCATGTGTCTTTGTTGTCAACTGTATTTCTTCTACCAAGTTGTGACACCACTGAAGTAAATTGATTAGAATTGGTTGACATTCGAGTTTCCCCGCTTCAGCTTTTCCCATCACTAACACGTCATTTAATAGCACAGTCATGTGCTTAACCTGGGTTTGAATCTGTTGCAGGTGGTAGCGTTTTTTATCTTCATGCCAAATTGCGTCATAGTCTTCTAGTAATTCGGCTGAGGACAAAATCGCCGTTAAGGGGGTGCGAAACTCATGAGAAGTCATGCTGACAAAACGAGATTTGAGTTCGTTTAGTTCTTTTTCTTTTGCTAAAGCTTGCTCGACCTCTAAATTTTTGGTGGTAATTTCAGTGAAGGTTATTTGTAATTGCAATGCCATTTGATTAAAGGAATCAGACAGCACTGCTAGTTCATCAATACTTTCTACAGCAATTTGGCGATTGCTACTGGCAAAATCTCCTAGTGAGGCTTGTTGCGCTAATACTTGACTTGCTTGGCTCAAGCGCCGAATCGGAATTGTAATCCAGCGAGAGGTAACTGTACTCAGTACTGTTGTGATAATTAAAGCTGTCAAACATAGCACAATTGTCGTCCGATTGTTGTCGTGAATATCTTGCATAAAATCCGATTCAGGTACGACAACCGCTACTAACCAATTTAATTCATGACTGTCTTGCCAAGGTTTAATACAAACAAATTGTCGCACTCCATCAATTTTAAAATTAAAATGTTGTTCGGTTTGAATTTCGTTGATATTGCTAAATCGTTTGAGCAGAAATTCTGTAATTTTTCGAGTTACTAGATCGGGACTATTAACTGCGTGTATTCTTCTTGCTTGGCGATCGACGATCGCAAACGGTTGCTCGGAACTGGAACTAGCTACTAATAAACCATTCTGTTCGATAATAAAAATCTGTTCCGACGAACTGACTTGCAGTTGGCGTAAGTAATCGCTAATTTGTGATAGAATCAAATCGACACCAATTACACCCATAAGTTTGTTTTGGCGATCGCGCACGGGATAGCTAGAAGAAATAGACAAAACTTCTGGTTTATCTCGCCACTGATAAATTGAACTCCATACGGGTTTACCTGCTTTTAGTGCATCTGCATACCAACCTTCCTGTTGTACTGGCTCGATAGGGTTGATAACTTTCTTCAAACTTTGACGACTTCCTCGATTGTCTGTAGTGTAAATAGATTGGCGGCTAATCGATGTTTTCAGAGTTTCATTTATGAGGAAATATCCGTCATTTAAGCGTTCTACACCAATAAATTCGCCTTGAATGTTGGCATAATTAATATAACCAACATTAAACACCTGCATTTGCTTCCAAAAATAATGTCCGGTGCGATCGAAGTCTTGTAAATCGAGCAAACCTAATTCAACTGCATCTAAATTAATTTGATTAATTTGTTTAGGAAGTGCAAAGTAAGTAGATAGACGATCTTCGATGCGATCGCCAGCTTTATCTATTAAATGATGAGCAAGACGATCCACCGCTTGCTGACCGTTTTTGAAAGAAAAATAGCCCACCAAGCCAACTATTACCACAATTTGGATCGTGAATGGCACTGCCAGCACCAATCGCAATGGCATTTTATTAGAGGCTGAAGCCGAGCGATCGCTTGGGGATCGCAGCCACCCGACTCGTGAAAGCAGCTTCATAGATGAATTGTCTCTAGTTCTAGCTTATTGTTCCCTTGTTAGTTGGTAAATATTGCATTCTTTAGTGATTCCGCTCGATAAATGCGATCGCTTTTTCTAGCTAAGTGTTGTTATTTAACTAATGGGTTTTTATTCTGTGTTGTGACGCTAATAGTTTGCTTGATTCTATTCTGTCTTGTTTCTGAACGTTTTGCACTTGCAATCCAAAAGAGTATGTTCTTTTTAGTGGTGTTATTGAAGGCGGTAAAATGTCTGTTAGCAGTTTCATTTTCTGCTAATGCTTGCTGCAAGTCTGCCGGAATAATTAATTCTTCAATAGTATCTAGCGTATTCCAAGAACCATCTTGTTTAGCTAACTTAATTTTTGCCAAACCACTTTCAGTTATTAAACCTTGCTCTATCAGTTCTGCAATATATTGTTTATTTAATTTTGACCATACACTTTTTGGTTTTCGAGGCGTAAATATTTGTAGATAGCGTTCTGTATCTAACGATTTTACTTTACTATCAATCCAGCCAAAACATAAAGCTTCCTTCACTGCTTCGCTATATCGGATACTGGGTTTACCACTTTTAACTTTGTAATACATTAACCATAAAACCAATATCAATAAAATAAAAATCTTAAATATCAAGACTTGCAAAGAAACGTTAGTCAGATTATGATTGGGTACTTAGATTTTGTTTCGATTGCGAAAATCCTGCTATGGCTTCTGGATATCTTTCTGTTAAAGAAACCTCTGAAATACTTGGTTACTCCGAGCAATACATCCGCAAGATGCTGAAAAGCGGAGAGTTGAATGGAGAAATGATTGGTAATAGGTGGATTATAGCGGCGGAATCTGCTAGTGAGTACCGTTGTAAAGAGCAACCTTCCGATCCAACTGTTCCCGATCGCGCCAGAAGATCTGACAATAAACCTAAGCTCAAGGCTTTAAGTTTCTTCTCTGGTTGTATGGGGCTAGATTTGGGACTTGAACGAGAAGGGATCGAAGTATTGCTAGCTTGCGAGATAGATCCAGCAGCCCGAAAAACGATAGAAGCAAATAGACCTGATATTGCCCTGATTGGAGATATTAGAGACTATTCAGCAAGCGTTATCCGAGCCAAAGCAGGACTGAATTCTCAAGATGATATTGATGCAATCGTGGGTGGTCCGCCGTGTCAAGCTTTTAGCAGTGCAGGTAAGCGTCAAGGTTTTAATGATGAGCGAGGCAACGTATTTTTAACGTTTATCGATTTAATAATTGAGCTTAGACCCAAATTCGCTGTGATTGAGAACGTGCGCGGATTGCTATCTGCTCCTCTACAGCATAGACCTCACAACGCTAGAGGTACGAATTACCCGTCACTGTCTCAGGAAGAAAGTAGAGGAGGAGCGTTGCTGCATATCACTCGTAGGCTTAGAGAAGCAGGTTATAGCGTCTGTTTCAATCTATATGATGCTGCTAACTTCGGTTCGCCGCAGCGTCGAGAAAGAGTTGTAATTACCTGTAGTCGAGATGGGCAAAAGCTACCATATCTGACTCCTACGCACTCACCCAATGGTTTGTACGGACTACCAAAATGGCGAACTCTCAGGGAAGCACTCGAAGGGCTACCCCAAGATGGACATCGATTTGTTAAGTTTCCTCAGAAGCGACTTAAGTACTACAAGCTGCTGAAACCTGGACAGTACTGGCGAGATTTACCTATAGAGTTGCATCAAGAAGCATTAGGAGCTTCTTATTACGCGGGTGGTGGCAAAACAGGTTTTTATAGAAGATTAGCCTGGGATAAACCTGCTCCAACTCTCGTAACTCATCCAGCAATGCCTGCAACAGACTTGGCGCATCCGCAAGAGGATAGACCGCTTAGCATTCAGGAATATAAACGGATACAGGAATTTCCTGATGATTGGATTGTTGAAGGGAGTTTATTAGAACAATATCGACAGGTAGGTAATGCTGTACCTGTTTCTCTTGGTAGGGCAATTGCTAGGATGCTATTAAACCATTTAAATGGAGTGGAGCCACAAGTTTTTCAAGACTTTCCCTATTCTCGTTATTTAAAGACTGACGATGTGAGTTGGGAGTTGGATATTTTAGGCAAATCTCACCCTAGTTCTACGAAACAGCTCTGTTTGTTTTCTATGTAAATAAAAACTTTTATTTTCGTTAGTTGACAGGCTTCTGCTGAAGTTCTACGTAAACAGATTGAATTTTGAGAATCGTTTGTTTGATATGAAGCTTTAGTAACTCATCGTCAAGCCCAACCAAATTCCAAAACTCAATACCACAAGCGCGAGGAATATTTTTGCTAGAAAATGTCCAACTATCACCTGTACAGAAAGCTGCGGCAAAAAGTCGGTGCTGGTGAATTTCTAGCTCACTCCTCGATCTGGGTGTTTGACTTCCTGTTAATGTATTGCGTTGCGTCTTAATCTGTACAAATGTAGGCGCTCCTTTCCCTTCAGGCAAAACGATCGCATCAATTCCAGCAATTTTCAACCCAAATTCTTTTTCTGGGCTAACTGCGTAAGGGCTTATATTAGTAATTGTTTCCCAAAGTTCGCCCATTGCTGTACTCAAACTTCTAGAAATTGAGTTACTTTCGACAAATACGGCTGCTCCACACATTTCATAAAGATTACGCGGTCTAGCTTCCATTTGTACAGGCGATCGCAATAATGTTGGCATTAATGTAATAAAGCGATCGGCAAATTGTTCGCACTCAGTTTCTATAGCTGTAGACTGGCGGTTTTTTTCCAAAACAGATCCATTTGAAATATCTGTTTGAATCTGATGCTGAATAAAGTCGAATAAGGCTGGAGTGAGTACTGTAGAAAGTTGGTAGGCGCGATGCAGATCGGGATGAATATTATCAGGTACGCTGACTGAATTTGCATGGCTTTGGATTAATTGAAATCTCGCTGCAACTGAAAGCGGTATAAGTTGAGTAGCAGATATCGATCGCATAAGGCTCGATGCTTGGTTAGAAACAACACTCACCCTACTTCTTGTGCCACGTAGAGTCAAAACTTTTCTACAATCTGCAACCCATTTGTTAAATTACAATTAAAACTCCATGAATAGTGAAGAACTGGCACGATACATTGAAAGAACAGATGGTATATCTAAACCCTGGCTGCTACTGCAACTACGCCTGAAAAAGCTGCAAGAGCGATCGCACCTACTCACCCCAGAGGAATATTCTCAAGCGTTAGCAGACATACACCAAGATATGATGAATCTGGGAGAATGGTGGCGGGGGATAGAAGACGAGGCATTCGGTCGTTGATTATCCTCTAAGAGTAGCGCCGTCATTCTAGCCTTGCAGCTAAAACTTCTATGCCTAGAACTAAAAAAACAACGACACAAGAAACAGCTACTGAAATTAATCTCAACGATCCGCAGTACTACTTCAGCCGTGAATTGAGTTGGTTAGAGTTTAATAATAGAGTTTTACACGAAGCTTGCGACCCGCGATCGCCCTTACTAGAACGGTTGAAGTTCTTGGCAATCTTCAGCTCTAACTTAGATGAGTTCTTTATGGTGCGCGTGGCGGCTTTACGCCAACAGGTAGCGGCTAAAGTCAGCAAACTCAGTCCCGACGGACGTACTCCAGAAGAACAACTAGACGCGATCGCTCAACGCCTGCGCCCTTTGGTAGCGCAGCAACACCGCCATTTCGAGCAAGTTCTCAGACCAGCAATGGCGCGAGAAGGCATATATATATTAGATTACATGGACTTAAACCAGGAACAACGGACTTACCTGGAACATTACTTCGACGAACAAATCTTTCCCGTCCTCACTCCACTAGCAGTCGATCCGAGTCACCCCTTTCCCCACATTTCTAATCTCAGCTTGAATTTAGCTGTCGTGATGAAAAATCCGGTGACAGAGGAAGAATTATTCGCACGGGTAAAAGTACCGAAAGTTCTACCGCGATTTTTGCCGCTTCCAGAAGAATTGCGAGTACAACAACAAGATAAACCCGCACACTGGACGGGAGTGCCCCTAGAACAAGCGATCGCCCACAATTTAGAATCCTTGTTTCCAGGGATGAATATTTTAGAATACCACCTGTTTCGGATTACCCGCGATGCTGATATAGAACTAGAAGAAGACGAAGCCGACGATCTATTATTGGCGATCGAACAAGAACTTCGCAAGCGCCGCATTGGTGGCTCGGCAGTCAGACTTGAAATTCAGTCTCAAATGCCAGACTTGTTACGTAATCGGTTATTACGAGAACTAGAACTAGAAGAAAAAGCAGTTTATGAAATTGACGGCACTCTGGGACTAGGAGATTTAATGTCATTTATGGCATTACCACTACCAGAACTGAAAGATCCACCTTGGAAATCTGTCGTTCCCCCGCGCCTGCAACGCCTCAGTCCTATCACTCTTCCTGGTGTAGATTTAACAGATACCGAAGAAGGAACCGATTTTTTCAGCTTAATTCGAGAAAAAGATGCCTTAGTCCACCATCCTTATCATTCTTTTTCCTCCACCGTACTGCGGTTTATTAGCAGCGCCGCTCACGATCCCGATGTTTTAGCGATTAAAATGACGCTGTATCGCACCTCTGGCGACTCCCCCATTCTCAATGCTTTGATCGCCGCCGCCGAAAACGGCAAACAAGTAGCAGTATTGATGGAGTTGAAGGCAAGGTTTGACGAAGAAAATAACATTTACTGGGCGCGACGGTTAGAAAAAGCAGGAGTCCATGTCGTCTACGGCGTTGTCGGGTTGAAGACTCACTCGAAAATCGTCATGGTCGTCCGGCGGGAAGCAGAACGCATCCGCCGCTACGTTCATATTGGTACGGGTAACTACAATCCCAAGACAGCCAGAATTTATACAGATTTGGGACTGTTTAGCTGTCGGGAAGACTTAGGAGCAGATTTAACTGACTTATTCAATTATTTAACTGGATACTCGCGACAACAATCATACCGTAAGTTATTGGTAGCACCAGTCAATTTGCGCGATCGCATGGTGGCTTTAATTCAGCGTGAAATTGAGTGCTGTCACAACGGTGGTACTGGTCGGATTGTGGCTAAAATGAATTCTCTGGTCGATCCGCAAATTATTGCCACTCTCTACGAAGCTTCTCGCGCAGGCGTGCAAATCGATCTGATTATCCGCGGCATGTGTTGTTTGTTGCCTGGGCTAAAGGATGTGAGCGAAAATATTCGCGTTGTCAGTATTATCGGACGCTTTTTAGAACACTCTCGGATTTTTTATTTTCACAATAACGGAGAAGAGGAGATTTATATTGGTAGTGCGGACTGGATGCCACGCAATCTCGATCGCCGAGTCGAAGCTGTAACCCCAATTGACGATCGCGATATTGCTAAAGACTTACAAGAAATTCTGGGCGTGATGCTTGCCGATAACCGCCAAGCTTGGGACTTACAATCTGACGGACGCTATATTCAGCGCCGTCCTGCTGCCAACACGTCGCAATCCAGTTCTCAGAAAATCTTTATGGAAATGGCATCTCGGGATGAATGAGGGACTAGAAAGAAGTCGTAAGTCATAAGTATTTCACTTACCATTCACTACTCACCGCTCGCTGCTCACTGCTCACTTTCTACTGGATAATAAAGCAGAAGTTGTTAACCGATCGTTATGTTGCGACAAGTATCTTTAGGAAAACTAGGTTTAGTTGTCGGTGGTTTGATTACAATTATGGGGTTCGTTGCCTATTTTACCGATAATGCCACGCTCAATTTAGTGGGCTTTTTTTATGGCATTCCCCTTTTGTTGGGAGGTTTGGCGTTGACGGCAGCGGAACTGAAGCCAGTGCCATACACTCAACCTACTTCTCCTGAAGTACTTGCTCTGCGCGAACAACAAGCTACACCAACCCAAAAGCAAGTCCGTCAGGATATTACCCGCTATCGCTACGGTCAATCAGCTCATTTAGATACGGCACTAGAACGGCTGGGACTTGCCCCGACAGATGAAGAAAGACCGATTGTTAAGGGTTTGCACGAAACTCAAATTGATGGCGATTACGGATTAATTTTAGAGTTTGATTCTCCCTTTGTGTCCCTGGAACAGTGGCAGCAAAAACAAGACAAAATGGAAAGTTTTTTTGGTCCTGGGGTGCGCGTTCGAGTAGCACAAACTGCTGAAGATGAAATTGAATTAGCAATGATTGCCACTTCCAGCCAAGCGACTTCTAACCAAGTAACTTCAAGCTAGGTGTTAGAACAGTAGCTAACGCAATAACTAACACCATACACAGCAGGAAGCGATCGAATGCTTGAAGGAATGACTGATACCGTTAGTTCTTTAGGATATCTTGGCATCTTCCTGCTAGTCTTAATCGCCCCCACTCCTCCCGAAATCGTTTTACCTTTCGCTGGCTTTTTGGCTTCTCAAGGCAAACTCAGCTTACCATACGCGATTTTAGCTGGAGTATTAGGTTGTACTTTATCGATCGTGCCTTGGTACTTAGCAGGCAAATACTTGGGCGAACGGCGCTTAAAAGCCTTTGCCAGACGCAATCGCAAGTGGCTAAAACTTTCATTTGGAGAACTTGAGCGAGCAAAATCCTGGTTCGATCGCCACGGTGGTAAAACTGTGTTTTTTTGCCGTCCCATCCCTAGCCTCCGCACTTTAATCGCACTACCAGCTGGTCTTAGTGGAATGAGATTGCTACCATTCTTACTCTATATCGTATCTGGTGAGGCAATATGGCAAACTGCTTTGGCTTATGCTGGATTCTTGCTGGGCAGCCGCTATGAAACAGTCATTTGGTACACTGCACCCATTGCCAGAATCTCAGTGGCTGTGCTACTGATATTACTTCTGGTTTGGATAATTAGGCGCAACAGCTCGCTTAGATAAAATTGTAGCGAGCTGCCTTTTGCCTTTTTCAATCGGCAAGCAGTTAGTTATTATTAGTAGCAGAAATTTGTTGTAAGAAAAACTCTTCTAAAGAAGGGCGAGCTAAATTCATCGCTACAATTTGTCCGCCCAGAGAGCGTAAATTTGCCAGAAAATCATAGGGTTCGCCGCTCATCTCGCCTTTCCAAGTCCCATCAGCTTCTATTTGAAGATTATTTAACCATTTCCGTAAGATTTCTACGTCACCACCTTTACCTTGGATGTGATAAGCATTATTCGTTCCCAATAAATCGTTGAGAGAACCACTGCAAATTAAATTTCCTTGCGTCAAAATTGCCACGCGATCGCAAATTTGCTCGACTTCAGATAAGATATGACTGTTAAAAAAGATGGTTTTTCCTTGAGCTTTGAGGGAAAGAATAATTTGCCGCATCTGGTAGCGTCCCAATGGATCTAAGCCAGACATTGGTTCGTCTAAAAACACTAATTCTGGATCGTTGATCAAAGCTTGTGCCATTCCTACCCGCTGCACCATACCCTTAGAATATTGGCGCAGTTGCTTTTTACGAGCGGCAATTAAAGGCAGTCCAACTAATTCTAACAGGTGGGGAATGCGCTGGCGCTGAACGCTGCGGGGAATTTGGAACAGTCCCGCCGCCATTTGCAAAACTTCCCAGCCTGTGAGGTAGTCGTAATAATAAGCATTTTCCGGTAAGTAACCGATGCGTTGCTTGATCGGGCGATCGCCTAAAGGTTGCCCTAATAATAACCCTTGTCCGCTAGTGGGGCGAATAATACCCAGCAACAATTTTAACAGCGTTGTTTTACCCGCTCCATTCGGTCCCAAAAGACCAAAGGTTTCGCCTTTATATACCTTCAGAGAACAACCTTTGAGCGAGGGAATTTTCTGATTCATCCAAAAGCCAGTGCGGTAAACTTTCCACAATTGGGAAGTTTGGATGACTGCTTGGCGTTCGGAAGGATTAGATTCAAAAGTAGGCGAATCCGTAGTAACAGTCTTCATCGCGTCAAACTACCTTTGCTCCAACAAAAATGACAACAATTATTATGGCTCACCCGATCGCAAGTTGCCGACAGCGATCGCACCGAGAACAAGTTTAGTATGGGTAAAAGTGCAAGATTATATATATAGCGTGTCATCAATTAGGTAAGCTGGAAACAGAACTACTTGAGATCAACTGA
>ERZ1066120.232-NODE-232-length-57161-cov-15.489878_pt1 | contig 57161 bp, 45 predicted proteins | sample MGYA00382767_ERZ1066120 | MGnify/ENA primary metagenome ERZ1066120 (study PRJEB33369, sample SAMEA5778350) | biofilm metagenome | biome: Industrial cooling water; feature: Water cooling tower basin; material: Biofilm | place: United Arab Emirates | collected...
GCTTAATACAAGCGCAAGTAGCTTGCAGAGACATTCTTAAGGGTCGATCTTGCCCCGATGGGACATGAATGTAACCTTGAGTCAAGTTATATACACTCCCATTCGGATGCACCTCAGAAACGATCGCGCACAAGTCATGGCTGGGCGTATCCGCACTACACCAAATCTCTGCCATTACTTCCCCCGCCAAATGCAAATCTGCGGCTAGGGGCGCAGTAGTATAAGTCAAAACATCAGTCCGACAATCAATTTGCGATCGCTCGAACGATCCTGCGGGTACGACTGCATGACCCCCCAAAGATGGCACGGGTCGCCAAGGGTCGTGAACGAAGACATCTGAAGCATAGGACTCAGGACAAGATTCGCTCAGCATTCCTGCATCTTCCCGAATACTGGCTAAGCCAGTGCTTGACAAAAAATACGATTTCTGGTTTAATAACTTTATTGTGGGAAAAGTGCGCCACATATTAGCCCCCATCTCAAACCACTGGATCGGTAATTCTGCTTCTAAGCCCGTATCTAAGCCTTTTAAAAACCAATCGAACCAACGGATTTGCATCTCATCCACAGGGCTGAGAGCTTCCAGTCCGTAATCAACTGCACCGACTTGGCGCGACCAAGGTAAATGTCCCCAAGGTCCTACTAGTAATTGCTGGCGGTGTTTATTCCGTCCCGCCATATCTTCGTACAAACGCAGCGTACCGCGCAGGTATGTATCAAACCAGCCGCCGATGTGGAACATGGGCAGATCGACGTGTTGCAAGTGTCGCTGGGGCGAGATTTCCTGCCAATATTCATCGTCTTGAGAATGCTCTAACCATTCGTGATAGAAGGCATTGGGGGCGAACTTACGCAGGCACTCATTTAAACTGGGGACGCGATCGTAGACAGAGATATCTTGGGCAGCAGCATAGAGGGTGTAATGTGCTGCAACATCACCCTGTATTCTGGCAGATTCGGCAGCAAGTTGAATTGCCCAACCCAAATTGGTTTGCAAGCAAAATGCCCCACCTTCATATACCCAGTCCGAGTAAAGGTTATGGGCAACCATTGCAGGGCAAATTGTTTTTAAGGCGGGAGGTTTTGCAGCAGCAGCGTATAACTGCGTCATTCCCTGGTAGGAAAAGCCGTACATTCCAACTTTGCCATTACTACCAGGTAAATTCGCCGCCCAGTTTACCGCATCTTCCCCGTCTTCAATTTCGTGGACGAATAATTTAAATTCTCCTTCTGATGTGCCTCGCCCTCGCACGTCTTGTATGACGACAATATAACCGTGGGCGGCATACCAAATTGGATGGGCGTAGACTACAGTAGAAGCGATCGCCCTACCATAGGGTTGACGCATCAATAGTACGGGAAATTCGCCCTCGGCATCGGGATAGTAGACATCTGCATCCAACCGCACGCGATTGCGTGTCAGCATCGAAACAGTTTTTTTCGGGCGCACTGCTAACATAAAACTGGTGCGGGTAGGCGACGCAACACAGATATATCCTCCTCATCTAGTTCTACGGGCGTACCGCTACGAATCAGTTCGGCAAAGTCTTCGTTGGGAACCATAATACATAGGGCATACAGCCGAGTAGAACCAGTATTTTCTATGATGTGAGTTCCGGTAGCAGGGACTAAAATGCTATCTCCGGCTTGGATGGATACTGTTTTTCCATCGCACGTTGCTTGTCCTTCCCCTTTGAGGATAAAAAACATCTCCACAGCTTGCTGATGTCGGTTAGGGGGAGTCTTGCCACCTACATCAAAAATTTCTACACACATCGTCAGTGACATATTAGCAGTTGCCGTGTCAAAGACGATCGCTAACCTATTGGTATCGTGAGGACTAATCCGAAAGGCTTGGTAGTCTTGAGGAGACTTAGCAACTGGAATTACACAGCGATCGATGTTCATAGTAGGAAAGTCGGATAATTGCTAATTACTAATTGCTAATTGCTAATTGCTTCCAACATAGCTTGGGAATCGGTGACAAAACCGAAGCATTGCTTGACGTTGTATAAAGTTGCTAGCCAGCAATATTCTGGGGATGTGGTAGCAGTGCAGTCTTGAACTAACACGCAGTCGTAGCCTAAAAAATTAGCATCTTGCAATGTTGCCATGACACATTGATCGGCATTGACACCTGCAAAAAATAGTGTCGTTCTGCCTAAGTTACGCAAAATACTGTCTAAGGGAGTATCCCAAAAACCACTCATGCGGTACTTATCAACGCGAATATCTTGGGCAAGTTGTTCTAATTCATCTACCACCGCTGCTGCCCAACTCCCAGCCATTAGCACCTTAGCACCATTAGTAGGGAGAGGATCGCCCAGCCCTACTCCCTTACCTGTAGGCTTGTAGACGTGACGCACACCAGCATTAATATTGCTTAAATCGGGACGATTGCCCCAGTTTAGCCAAATTACAGGTACATTGACTTGACGCAAAACTGGCAGTAAAGACTTTAGTGGTGAAATCGGGTTGCGGGCGGGGGTAACATCCACGCCGATATGCGCCAGCCAGCCATCGGGATGGCAGAAATCGTTTTGCATATCTATGACTAGGATGGCAGACTTTGCCAAGTCGAGGCGTAGAGTTTTGGTTTGAGTGGACAAAGTAATAATTTTTGGTTCCAAAGGCGGGCGAGTGATATCTGCGATCGCTTCATTGACTTGCCAAGCGTTGGGAGGTATTCCTAGAGTAGTTAGATGGTTCATATGAGTGGGGAGTCGGGAGTCGGGGCACGCAGATATTTGCCCAGATGCACTTCTATGGAAGCATCGCACGCCCCTACACGCAAGTTTATTATTCAGTGACTTGATGCTTGGGATAGAAATCTTTTTTACAGAATTGGTGTCACACTAAATAACAAGATTTTATATTTGTTGATATTTAAGGGTAAGTTTGTGAGTTATACGATTCAACAAGCCTTAATTCCGGTTGAAGAAGGTTACACAACAGTAGACGTACAGATAGAAAACGATCGCATTGCCGCAATTGCTCCTCAATTACCCGTAAACGGCACGGCGATCGATGGTAAAAATAAGCTACTCCTACCAGGTTTTTTTAACGCTCATACCCATTCCTCTGAAATGTGGCAACGCGGGATGATTTCTCCCGTACCGCTAGAGTTATGGCTTGCCGAATTGTACGATTTTGCTCCCCTCGATCCCGAACAAGTCTATCTCAGTGCTTTAGGTACGGCGGTAGAAACTTTACTTTCAGGAGGAACAAGCGTTGTCGATCACTTAGTTTTGATTCCAGGAAAAGAAATTGAAACTGTAGCGGCGGCGGTGAGGGCGTATCGTGAAATTGGCATTCGGGCTTTCGTTGCACCCCTCATTCAAGATGAAGCTTTGACTGCGGGGATGCCGACTGGGGGGATTGAAGTAGAACAAGAAGCTTTCTTTCGTTCCACAAATGAGATCTTGGCAATGATGGCAGATATTGTTGCCCAATTCCACCGTCCAGAGGAGGGAATTAGCATTCTCGTTGCTCCTACAGGAATTCAACTGTGTTCCGATGCTTTGTTCGCAGGATGCATTGAATTAAGCGATCGCTACAATCTCTGTCGCCATTCTCATCTACTGGAAACTAAAGCCCAACAAAAGCTAGCACGAGAAAAATACGGTTGCAGTGCGGTAGAACACTTAGAACAAATTGGCTATTTAGGCGATCACACTTCTTTAGCTCATTGCGTTTGGCTGAGTGACTGCGACATTTCTATCCTGGCTGAAACGAAATCTACCGTAGTTCACAACCCTTTAAGTAACCTACGTCTAGGTAGCGGTATCGCCCCTATTTTAAAATATCGTCAAGCAGGAGTCAACGTGAGTTTTGGTTGCGATGGTTCTGCAAGTAACGATTCCCAAGACTTGCTAGAAGCAATCAAAATTGGTTCGATTCTACACACCGTCACTGACTCAGATTATCGCCACTGGATTACACCTCGTCAAGCGGTAGAAATGGCATCTTTAGGTGGGGCAACAGGATTAAATATGTCAGATAAAATTGGCAGTGTAGCTGTAGGGAAAAAAGCCGATCTAGTCCTTTACGATTTGACTAGTTTATCGCTTCTACCCCGCACCGATCCAATTGGTTTACTTATATTAGGTCGCCCGAATCGAGTTGTCGATAGTGTTTGGGTAAACGGTAGACAGATTGTCAGCCATACAAAGGTGACAACTATCAATGTTGAGGAATTGCGGCAAAAACTATTTTATTTCAGTCAGTGGGAAACTAAACGGACATCTAAAACAGTGACAGAAACCGAGGCACGCTATCGTACAGTCATGGGATTATGAATTGAGCTTTCTAACTCGTATGATTCCAATTAGCGATCGCTTTGGTACAAGCAAGCAACCAATTGTTACTTATACAATACTTGTAACTAATATTGCTTTTTTTATCTGGGAATGGCAACTCGATATTAAGGGAGAACTCAGTCATATTGTTAATAATTGGGGGGTTGTTCCAGCCAGACTAGTTAATGTCACGGCAGCAGCTTTTACAACGTTCAACCCTGCTGCTTGGGTAGCTTGGTTAATGGTTCAATTTTCTCTAATTCAGGGAATGTTTCTACATAGTAGCTTCAGTCATTTAATTGGTAATTTGTTGTTCTTATTTGTTTTTGGCAAGTCTTTAGAGAATTTATTAGGGCATTGCAAGTTTTTAGGTTTCTACTTACTGTGTGGAAGTTTGACATTTGGATTGCAAATATTAATCGAGCCTACACTCAACTTACCTTTAATTGGGGCAAATGGTGCGATCGCAGGAGTTTTAGGAGCCTATCTTTATCAGTTTCCCAAAGCTAAAATCGATTCAATTTTACCATTGATAATTATATGTATTCCGATGGAGCTACCAGTATTTTTCTATTTATATTGGTGGTTTATTCAACAACTATTTTATAGTATTGGCAGTTTAAGCATTCATAGCAGTGTTAATCCTTTCAGTCTTAGCTATTGGATGCATGGAATTGGATTGTTTGTCGGTGTAGTTTTGATGCGTTCTCAAAAAATAAATTATCGGTAAAAATTATAGAGCTAGATTGAATAGATTATTTTTTTATTAATTGGTGGAATTACTGTATTTGCTTTATCAATAAATCTGCTTTTTTCCGTGAATCTACTTTGGATATGGCAAATCTTATAGGTTAATTTCGATATATAATTCTGTATATCGAAATATGAAAATGCCAAAATTTATCGGGTTAGTAGTTATTCTAACCGGAGTACTAAATACAAACTCTGCTGTTGCTGCAACTAGAATTCAGTTTGCTAGAGGTAGTTACTGCGGTATGTACTCAGGAAACTTTACCGGAGGTAAAGAATTTGTGCTTAGATTAGCCAAAGGGCAAACTTTTACCAGTAAAAATATGGGTGATGGAATTCAATACAATATCTATGTAAAAGGTCCAACGGGTGTAGTAAGAGGAGAAAAAATCTCTGTTAGCGAAATAAACTACTATATACCTAGAGTAGGCAACTATTATATTTACGTTGAATCAACTGTACCTCATAGCAGCATAGAGTTTTGCGCTTACTAAGAAAAAAACCCCTCACCGGAGTGAGAGGCTCAACCTAACCTAACCTAAACCATTTAAATCGCTACAGCGATCGCGCCTGCCAAAGCCGCAAAGAACGCCGAAACTGTTGCCGTACCAAACAGCCACCAAGCAGCTGAAGCCGCCGCCTTGCGCGTTTCTTCAGCTTGCTTTTCTGCCTGTTCTTTCACTTGCTCCAATCGCTTCTGAGCTTCGTGTTGGATGCGTTCTGCTCTTTGCAACACGTTATTACGCGCCGACTCAATCCGATCGATAATCCGGTTAGCATCCGCTTCCGAAATGTCTTCGCGGGAACTTAAAATCGCTACGTAAGTATCTCGATTGAACGAAGATAACCGTCCGCGTAAAGCATCAAACCCAGCTTGCGGATCGTCGAACAACTTGCGTACATCCCGCTGGATGCTATCGTAATTCAACTCGGGGCGATCGAGAGAATTGAGGTAGCGGCGAATGCGCTCGAATACGCTGTCAATCGCATCTTGAATTCGTCGCTGAACTGCCCGCACCTGCTCGACAAAATTATCGCGTACGGCTAGCACTTGATCGACAGTTCTGGCTGCTTCCTCATCGGACATATCTCCCCGCATCTTCAACAAGGCAATTAACGTCTCCCGATCGAAATGCGACAAGCGATCGCTCAAACTCTCAATTCCGACTTTCGGATCGCGCAACAACAACGACAGATCGCGCTTAATTCCTTCTGGGTTGAGTTCGTCCTTACCCGTGTAGCGCAGGTACTCTTCCAAATAAGTTTGGAAATTCTGGACTCTTTGTTGCGTGCGAGTCGCCAAACGTCGGGGCGCTTTGATAATATCCCGAATCGAAGTTTGCATCTGGTCGATAATTTGGTTAACTTGCTCCTCGCTCAAGTCGCGTCGCTGACTCAACAACTTCACTAGTGTCTCTCTGTCCACATGAGACAAGCGCCGTCTCAACGCCGCCGATCCCTCTTTTGGATCGGCAAACAAGCGCTGAAAGTCGCGCTGAATTCCTTCTGGGTTCAACTCATCTCTACCAGTGTTGCGCAGGTAATCGGCGATCGTATTCGTCACCGAGTCGTATTGTTCCTTCGCTTTGCCTACCAAAACCTGCGGTGCAACCCGCACGTTGTGCCAAGACCCCTCGACTTGATTAATAATTCGATCGATCTGGTCTTCGTCCAAGTCTTGCCGCTGATTTAACAGTTGTACCAACGTCTGGCGATCGAAGCGAGATAACCGTGCCCGTAGTGCTGCCATCCCCGCTTGCGGATCTTCGAGCAAAGTCTTCAGTTCTGCCTCAATCGCGTAGGGATTCAATTCATCTCTGCCGGTGTTGCGCAGGTAGGATTCTAAATTCAGCCACAGAGTTTCAGCTTGGTATTTTGCCTGGTCTGCCAGACCTTTAGACTCAACTAAGACTTTTTCACGCGCTTGCTCCAACCGATCCAAAATTGGCTCTACCTCTTCTGGGGTAATATCGTTACGTTGCAGTAGCACTTGTCGCAACGAGTCCCGATCCCACCTCGCCAGCCGCAGACCGAGAGTTTCGTAATCGGCATCCGAGTCTTCTAATAAAGGTTTAAAGTCGCGCTCGATTCCTTCGGGCGTCAAATCTGCTTTGCCCGTGGTCAATAGATAACTCTCTACACGATGCTGGAGTTCTTGAACTGCTTCCCTTTCTTCAATGCCTCTTACTGTTGTCAACACATCTTGACGAATCAGTTCCAAGCGATCGGCAATAGTATGAATTTGGTCTTGAGTTAGCATTCCCTTTTGTTGCAACAATCGGGCGAAATCGTTGCGAGAAAGTTGCTCGATCTGTTGCCTGACTGCTCTCGGATCGGCTGCCGGATCGTAGAGAACATCGCGGAATTCGCGATCCATTCTGTCTTGACTCAGCTGCCAGGTGTAAGTATTGAGCAGGTAGTTTTCTACATCCGCTCTAATGGTGGTGTAAGGAACTTCAGCAGATTTCATCCCAGTTTGAGTGGCAACTTTATCTGCTTGCTCGGTGACTTTATCTCTCGCTGTGAGGAGCGATCGCAAGATCTTCTCTACATCCAAATCTGACAGATCGGCACGTCCCATTACCATTCCCATCAGGGTATTAATGCCCGTTTGCAGCGTTTGCTGTACTGGACCTGCAGTGGCTTTGTCGGCTCGGTCTGCTTGTCTTCGGTCAGTTTGCCTGGACGATCGCATTTCTTCTGTGAGTCGATCGATTTTGGCGTTCAACTCATCCGTCTTGGCTTGTCCGGGTTGTACGGACTTGAGGTATTCAATCAACTCATCCATGCGATCGCGTTTGGGTTGTTGGTTCGCGACGACTTCCCGCCAAACGCTTTCCAACTGATCGGCAATTTTATTCACTTCGCGTTTCGATAAGTCGGTACGGCTGCTGACGAGATCGATAAACTTCTGGCGATCGATATTGCGGAGGTCTTCGGTTCCGGCAATATCTGCCAATTGCGGATCGCGTAGAATTGTCTCAAATTCTCTTCTAATCTTTGCCGTGTCCATCTCTGGCGGACGTAGCATATCTATGTATTCTTCGAGATTATCGCGAATCGTAGTCGGATCGATCGCGCTACCTAGTTCTCGCCGTACTGCCGCAGCAGCCGCTTCAGCTGTCTGTACGACTTGCTGATTCACAGCTTTTGCCCCAATTGCAGCAGTAGCCGTCCCCATAATCGCTTGAAAACCAGAGGTTGCCGTATTTACCACGGAACCTACTAGGGAACCAACTGTTGTGGAACTGACCCACACTAGCAGTAAAAAGTAAGCTCCCCAAATTACTAGACCGAGAACGGCTCCCAGTCCTACATCTACACTCAGCAAGCTTAAGCTGACGGCAAGAAAGCTAGCGATAAATAAAGCAATACTGACAGTTATTAATGTCCAAATGCCTACTGCCGTACCAATTTTGCGGATCGTTCCCCCTACACTCCCAGATTCACTGCTACCTGAATCCGAGTCTGATTGCCGTCCTAAGTAGGAAATCCCAGCAGCCACAGAGAGGTTTGTTAATACAAGTTGTACGGCAAAGGCAAGAATTACTCCCGATATTAAAGCAACAAAAAATCTCGGACCTGAAAATACAAACGCTGCCTCTGCTGGTGTCGTTACGCCGCCATCTGGTGGAGCAACTGGTATCTGTACCAGCCAGGAGAAAGGTTTATATAGTCCCAGCAAAATTTCTGGATTCTGAAACATGGCTTTTCCTTCTTTTGTGCTGCGCTGAGCGTCTAAATACAATGTGAGGAGGAACTTTAGGAGCTGGAAATTACCATTTAACCCCGTAAATTAAAAATGCTGCATTTAACAGCGCCAAACATCCACCCCAAGTCTGAAAGCTCTGTCCCTAGTGGGATGAATTGCAATTTACTTCTGAAGCGAGTAAATGTGAATAGTAGCGTTTATGTAAGTCAAGATACGAATTACAAGTTGTTAACAATACCCTGCGATCGCAAACGAGAGATTTACACCGTCTATTGATAGAATTCCTCTTGTGAAATTCACTTCATAATAGTCCTAGAGAAGTGCTGCTAGTTTGTACCTCTAGACAGAAAGCAAGCATTAAATTTCCATTTAAATTAAAGATATGTAAAGCAATCGATTTGATTAGGAGCAAAAAATGGAAACTCGCGAAACTCGTCCAGCTACAGATGTACCACCAGTTGCTAAAGCATATAATGGTGTAGACAGGAATGCATTTATCTTTGGGTTGAATCCTCAAGCCGAACTTTGGAACGGACGTTTGGCAATGATTGGATTTCTTGCCTACTTAATTTGGGACTTGGCAGGCTTCAGCGTTCTCCGCGACGTACTACATCTGATCGGTTACTAAATATCTCAAACCTCCCTTAAACCGGGAGGTTTCGCTCTAAAAGACTAGGTTCTCGATCCAGACTTGATATCACAGTCTCTTTGACTAGAAATAGATAGGAGAGACTAAAATATTTTTTAATGTCTTTTACGAAACTTCTTTTACAAAGCTTTTGGTAAGCGAACCCAGAACTGCGCTCCCCCTTGAGAATTGGTTTTGTAACCAATACTTCCACCCCATTGCTCCACTGTAATTCTACAGAAATACAGTCCCAAACCAATTCTTCCCGGGCTGTTTTTGCCTTGCGAAAATTTTTGAAATAAAGTTGTAGCGATTTCTGGTTCTATGCCAGAACCAAGATCGTCAACTTTAATAACAATAAAATCCCCTTCTTCTTCGATTCCTATCGTCACCGCCGAGTTTGGCGGGCTGTGCCTGTAAGCGTTTTCCACTAGATTGGATATCGTTCGCTCTAAGCGCAACTTTTCTCCTATAACTTTCCATTCTCGAGTTTTATCGACGTTAATTTCTAGCCGCAGATCGATCTGATTGAGAAAGAAAACTGGCGATAAAGCATTTACAACTTCTAGAATGCAGGCTAGCGCATCTGGCGCTTGTTGCGGGTCGATTGCCACACCTTTCAAAGACTCAACTTCAGCTGCAAAAGCATCTAAAATTTCTCGAATTAATGCCTCTTGTTTTTGACACTGCTTTTTACCAATGTTTAAGTATTCTTGTGCTTGAGAGTTGAGGTTTTGGAGTGAGAGCAGCTCGAAGCAGTATTTGATCCCCGTCAGTTGTCCGGCTAGATCGTGAACGATACAATGAATTAATACTTCTTTTTTTTGAATTTCTTTTAATAAGCTATGATAGTTTAAACTATTTTCTCTTGCTTTTTGGAGTAAAAACTGTTGCTCTTTATAATTGGAAGCAATCAATAATATTTTTTTCTCGTTCAAGCAAACTGCGGAAGCCTCTAGATAGAATTCTTGTCCCGATAAGTCAGTTTCAGTCCATAGTCCAGATTTAATTCTTCCCGTTTCATTTTCCTGCCAAAACGCTTCCGCGTCGATCAAAAAATTATCGAGTACGGGGAATTTCTGACCTGGCATTAACTGTTGTTGCAGATCGGCATCGGCATAGAATTGTACGAACCAACTAGGTGCAGTACCAACGAGTTTGAATGAATCATACCCCAATCGTTCTAAAACAACGACATTTAGTGCCGCAAACAGCTCATCTATGATGCTTTCCTCACTCATGCTACTAAAAACGTAAAGATGGGTATTGGTTCGCTAGGAATGCCTTTAGATATACTATTACTTCTGATGAAGCGCGTTTGCATCTCACCAATGCGATCGTAGGTATCGCGATCGATCGCGATCGCGTTAGGAGTAGCTTGAGAACCCAACTGTTCTACAATTGCCATGCGATCGCCAACAGCAATAAAAGTTTTCCGCTCTTGACTACCAGTGATACCCACAATCAGAGAGCCAGAAACAATGCTGATGCCAGCACCAAAAGTAATGCATTTATCGACTTGCCGTACTTGACTCATCTCTCGAACTGCCTCTACGATTCGGATAGCTGCTTCAATCGCACGAACAGCAGGCGAACCAGTTGCCGGAAGTATGCCAAACAGACTAGTAACAGTATCTCCAAAACTTTTACTCACTATCCCACCTTCATCTAGTAACGGCTGCACGATCGTGGAAATGTATGAATTTAGAGTGCCGATCGCTTCTGCTGGGGAGTAATCTTTAATCGAGGAGTTGAGACCGCAAATCTTGGCTAATAGAACAGTCACATCTCGGCGATCGCCTTTCTCTAATATTGCCGTTAATTCCTGCGATAAGTTTGCTGCAACTCGATCGTGCAGGCGCTGCTCTAATAACCGAGAGTGATGTTGGCGAATTAAACTCAAATCGTTGCCTTGCTGTTGCAGAATGCCGTACTGGCGCTCGTACCATCTTGCATCCAATAATAGTATCCAGTCACCTTCATCCGCAGAAAAAATGTGAACGTCGGCAGCGACTCCCGACTCCATTTTTATGCAAGGCAAGACGAGCGGCAAATTCTGAAAAGGTAGCAATCCTGCTAAAAACAAAATTTTTTTTTCGGCTAACTCTCCTCGTTTGAGACGATGAAATCCATACAATGACAATCGACCTCCCCAGCTCGCCAAGCAGCCATTTTGCACTAAAAAATAAGCTGGATAACGATTTTCAAAGATCGACTCTTGAAAGTAATTAACTATAGCTCTAGGGAGGTGAGACATCCATTGCCTCCAACATTTGTTTTGTCAGTTTGACAAAGACTTCTTCTACACCTACAGATGTTTTAGCACTAGTCTCGATTGCAGTCCAGTTCTTGTGTAGAATACTATCCACTGCTGAATCCTCTATTTCCCAATCCTCTGTCAAATCTGATTTATTCAATACTAAAATGAATGGGACTTTACCAATAGTTTCTTCTACTCTTTGTTGTAAAGAAAGTGCTTTGTCTAAAGTATAACGACGAGTACCATCTACCACTAGAAGATAACCAGACGCACCTCTTAAATAAGACATTTGCAATTTCTGAAACTCGTCTTCACCGTGGATATCCCATAGGATTAAATTGACTTCTTTATCGGCAATTTTGATTAGTTTCTTATCAATTTTTACTCCTACTGTAGAATGATATACTTCAGAATAAATGCTTTTGACGAATCGCGCTACCAAACTTGTTTTGCCCGTGGCAAAAGCACCCACCATACATATTTTTTTTTGAATCATATCTCAAACAGCAAATTCTTTCTAGGGTGCATCTATTAAAAATACTTTAAAAGAAACGCGCCGATTCATTTCTCGATTATTTTGGCTGACATCTTGTCGCCAGGGTTCTTGCGTTCCCACGCCAATTGCAGTTATATCGGTCGATTTTATGCCTCGCGATACTAAGGCTGATAAAATTCGATCTGCTCTAGCTTGACTGAGAAACATATTATGTTTGGTCGAACCATCACTATCTGCATGTCCTTTAATTTCAATTCGTACCTTTTTGTTCAAAGTTGGAGCTGTATTCGTGAGTTTTTGAATAGCAGCGACAACTTTTTCTAGTTTCTGTTGCTGATTTGGCAAAAGCTGCGAGCGATCGTTGATAAATAAGAGAATTTCTCGTTCTAATTCAGTTTTAGTTTTAAGTAATTCTTGGAGTTCAATTTCAATGAGACGGTCTGTTTGTACTTGTGTCACTCCAGGGAGATTAAGAGCAATTTTTTTCGCTTGCGAGATCCACTGTTGCGGAGCAGCACCAGTCATGTAGAGAATGCCGTGGCGATCGACTTTTAAATTCGTAGTTGGAGGCGGCTGTAACAATTTTTCTGCTCTTTTGGTTATAAATTGAGGATCTAGGGAGATGTACGGTTCCCAACGACTGACAACATTTTGAGGATCTATTTCTGCGGCTGAAATTAACTGAGTAGGATCGGCAGCCAAAGGATCGCGCAATCCCAATATATAATACCTGCCAAAATGCCTTTTGGCACTGACGATAACTATTCCCGATTGCGAATTTAATGTATTTAAATATGCCTGCCATTTTTGTCGAGTTTGAAAAGTCATAAAACCCCACAATCCTAGCCCACAAAGGAGCGCGCTTGTCAAGACTAATAAAAGTGGCGAAGGTTTATCTGACGTGCTTTGATACTGAGCTTGAAGACACTTTTCTAAATAAGGTTTACTAGCTTCAAATGGAGTGTCGTCACCATGAAAACTTGAAAGTGCCTGATAAAATTTCTTATGAATTGTTTCTAGAGTAGTTTGAAAGTCTTCTCTTAATTCTTTGGGTGCGTTACCTCGAATTATGCCTGCTAAAATTGCTTGAGGACCTTGCTCGATCCAAATCGTTAGTTCGCCAAATTCTAGCGCGTCCAACCGATCTTGATGTTTAACTTTGAACGAGTCTTGCACGAAATCTTGAATTGCTTTTAGCATGGCGGCGACCAGATCTGCATCTTGTGTAGCCGTCGGATCTACTGCCACGCTATGCAATAACAGTCCAGTATGGCGGTGAATTAGAAAAACTTCTTCTACGCGATAAACCAGCGTTCGCAGCAAGACAACTTCGGCAAAAGACTTGCCAGTTTGTATTGCTTCTAAGCGCCAGCGAAAACTTTTGGGACTTAAGCTATGGTCGAGTGCTCGATCGAATGTGGCAACAAAAGCTTTCAGTGCTGCCATTGCAGCTTTGCGGCTAGCAGGTCCGATGATGGGAAACATAGCATCGGCCAGCGTATTCAAGTCTTTTTTAACAGAGGTTTGAATCGCTTGTTCTACAGTTGGTACGACAGCTTGAGTCAGTTGGTCGTCCTGCATTGACCTGAGAATAATCGCCTCTGGCAAAACCCGACTGATATCCTCGACTCGGAGTTGCGATTTATCTAGTTTTGCTTGGAGTCCGGGACCGAAAAGTAAATCCCGTAGTTCGGCGATCGCTTCCTCTTCGGTAGTCAAATTCTTGTGGGGCGGCGATTGCGATCGCTCTGTTGGTATCTGTGGCTGTCCATCCAATACTAACTGATGCAGTTGAGCTAGTACTTCTGCCTCAGCAGCAGTGAGGTGAGTATTTTGCGATCGATCCAGCAGGCTCTCTAACTCAGTCAGTGCCTCAGCTTCAGAGCTTGAAGTTCTGTCAGTAGATCTGCAACGAGAAGAGTCAGTCATTTACCCGCCATTTCCTCATATCCCTCATTCTCACATTGAATTGTATAGCTACCTGTAGTCAAAGGGACACGAAACACCGACAAATCTTATACAATTCCGTCGATTTTACCTGCCGAACAGTCGTGCCTTCAGCGGCGCTTCGGTAGTAAGTACGAGGTCGGCAGCGGACTTGCCCAGCGCAACTCGGTAGTTCCCCGCCGCGATACACCACTGTCCGGCGCTGCCATCGAAACGCGCTAGCAGCCGTGGGTCGGCAGTCAGCTTCACCTGGCGCGACTCACCAGGTTTCAGTTGCACTCGCTCGAACCCCAGCAGGCGCATACGCTTTTCGCCAGCGGCATTAGTGAGATAGAGTTGCGGCACGTCAGCACCGGCACGCTTGCCGGTGTTCGTCACCGCAAAACTGGCGGCGATCGTCTCGCCACCGCTGACTTTGAGGTTACTGTAACTGAAGCTCGTGTAGCTCAAGCCATGACCGAAGGCATAGTTAGGTTTCCCACCAGTTTTGGCAAGCCAGCGGTAGCCAACTTCTGCACCCTCGTGGTATTTGATGACAGTCGGGGTGTTGTTCGGCGTGCCGAAACCAGGTATTTTTGGATGCGGTGTTTGTTCCACGTTGGCGTAAAAGCTCACTGGTAGGCGACCCGAAGGGTTGACCTTGCCAGCCAGCACCTCAGCGATGACCCGCCCGCCGACATTGCCAGAAAACCAGCTCTGTACGATACCCCTAGCTTTGTCGCGCCACGGCATTTCAACTGGGTTGCCGGTCTGTAGCACCACGACCGCGTTTGGGTTGGCTTTGATGACAGCCTCAATGACCTGACGCTGACCCCAAGGCAAGCTCATGTCGGTGTTGTCGTTATTTTCAGACTCCGTTTTGAAGCCCATCATGACTACCACATCGGCTCGCTTGGCGATCGCTGCGGCATCGGCTGGCATCTCGCCTGGGTTAAACAAAATTTCTGCTTTCGGAAAGTGCTTCTGCAGCTCGGATACTGGCGAGGAACCAACCATAGTCAAGCGTCGCAATGAAGCAAATATACCCATGCCGCCAAGCGGGATATCCAGCGCGAATCCGCCAATTGGGTCGGTCAGGCTGGAACCGCCACCACCGCTGAGCATACCTTTGGTGGCAAATCCACCAATTACGGCGATGGTCTTTACGTCGGGGCGGATCGGCAGTATACCGTCGTTCTTCAGCAGCACGGTGCCCTGACGAGCGACTTCTACCGCCGAAGCCATGTGCGCCGCCAGATCCGGCTGCGGCTGCGGACCGCTCCACTTGTCGGCATTCACTTGGTAGATAGCACGTAAAATCCGCTGTACCATATTGGATAGCCGCTGTTTCGGGAACTCGCCTCTGTTGTATGCCTCGCGCAGCGGACCGACGAACCATTCTTGCTCGTCTACTTGCACCCCAGAATGCTGATCCAGTCCTTTCATGGCGTAGTCCCAGCCGTACACAGCTTTCCAGTCCGACATGATGAAGCCCTTATAGCCGAAAGCGCCCTTCACCACGCCATTCAGAAGCGGTTCGTTACCGCAAGAGTAGGCCCCATTGACCTTGTTATAGGCACACATCAGCGAACCAGGGTTGCTGCGTTCGATCGCGATCTGAAAGCCGAGCATTTCTGCTTCGCGGTGCGCGGCGGGGTCGATCTGCGCGTTGAGAAACCACTTGTTGACCTCCTGCGAGTTTAGCGACACGTGCTTGAGCATACCGATCGCATTCTGCGCCTGCACGCCCTTCACCGTCTCGGCTGCCATCACCGCCGACAGCCAGGGGTCTTCAGAAAAGTACTCGAAGTTGCGCCCGTGGCGCGGATCTCGCGCCAGGTTCATGCCACCGCCAAGCACTACATTGAAGTTACGCGATCGCGCCTCGCGACCGAGGATCGCGCCGGACTCGTAAGCCAGCTTGGGGTTGAAGGTGGCTGCCAGCATTTGCGCCGAAGGTAGTGCGGTGGCAGTGTCACCCTTACGCCCGCTCTGGGGGTTAGTAATGCCCAGTCCAGCATCGGTCAGCAGTAGGTCGGGTACGCCCAGTCGCGGCACGCCCTTCACCCAACCAGCGATTTGCGGCACGTGCTTCGGCACGCGCGGATCGCGCTTACCACCAGCACCAGTAAAGACCACCACCATCAAACTATGGATGAGTCCGAAACGCTCGTCGTCTGTCATCTGCTGCTCTGTAGCTCGCGCCTTGGCATCGACTGATGACTCCTGAGCCGCAACTGTCGGCGCAACTTGAGTCAGCGACAGCAGCAGAACAAACCAAACGATAAAGCGGCAATTGCAGTTTCTTAGCATGGCTTTCAACTCAGCTCTTTGTTCGGTCTTGACGAGAGGTTGGGTATTCGGACTTCATCTATCGGCACGATCGGTTAGCGTTGGATTAACCCGAATCGGACTGTACCTCGGTGGCATATTGCTGAAGAAAATCTCCGATCTTAGCGCGGGCGATTTGGGTAGCGAAGCCACCCCAGTTGGCATCGAAGCCGTGGTCGGTGGCATTCAGGAAGTAGAGTTTGTGGACTACCCCAGCTTGAGTCAGGGCACGATCTAGAGCGATCGCGTGGTCGGTGGGAACGATGCGATCGCTGGTGCCAAGTATCGTTATAGTGGCTGAGGTTTTCGCACCGATATGGCTCAGAGGAGATAAGATTCGATAGCGATCGGGAAACTCGCTAGGAGAGCCTCCGATATACTGCTTCAAAGCAGCCTGGATGTACTTGCGGCTACCACCAGAGCGATCCAGCAATTCCATGTCAGTTGGGCCGTAGAGGTTGACAACCGAGCGAACCGCAACCTCTGGTACATCAGCGGATGACGGTAGCTGCGGGTCGCCCATACTGTAGGCTGCCAGCATGGATAGGTTCGCACCTGCGGAATATCCCATCATGCTGATGCGTGTTGGGTCGATATGGTAGTCGGCAGCATGGACGGCAACCCAGCCGAGCGCAGACTTAACATCTCCAACCTCGTCCTGCCAGCGCACGGGTGGAGGCATTCGATACTCTACGTCAAATACCTCGTAACCGAGTTCGTTTAGCCATTGGTTCCACGCCGGTGCGCCGCTGCGGGAGCCGTGAACCCAAGCTCCGCCATGCACGAACACGATCGCCGGACGCAGAGAACCGACATTACCCTTGCCAGTTTGCCACACGTCCAGTTCCAACTTCGTACCGTCGGATGTAGTGGCGTAGACAACGCTGCGCTCGTGTTGAGGGCTGCCGATGTTCGTAGAAACAGCATGAGTCAGGTACGTACTCAGCGATAATGGAACGTCTAACTGTCGCGCCTGCTGCCATACGGCGATAGTTGGCGACAGCGCCGCGATCGCCGTGACAATCGCGACTAGGCTGAATACAGTTCCAGCAAACCTGGCTCTCTGCCACCATGAGAGAAATCCCAACCCTGTTGCTACGACTGCAAGCACCAGCAGGTGTAGCGGAAACATCAAAGCAAGAGCGCCCGACTTGCCGATCCCGTCCCAGTCGATCGGGATTAGCATGTAGAACACCACGAGCGCCGCGATCGCAGCTAGCAGACAGGCTAGCAATGACAGTAGCCACGCCCAAATGCCCTGCGATCGCCACCAGGCTCCTGCGGGCATCTGCTGGGTTTCAGTCGAAACTTCAACTGCCGGAGATTGTTCAGGCATAACTCATTTTCTCGGTGAATGTTTGCTTGTCTCGCTCGGTTGCTGGAGCGCAATGCATTAACCGGATGACCGGAGAAACTAAAAGAGTTTTCCACCGACCTTTTGCCGCCCAATTATTTATTAGGCTGACTCTTTCTGTCAGATCGTTTTCAATAAAGTATGAAACTGACTTTTTCTGTTTAACTCCCCAACTGGGGCGATCGAATTAACAATTTTATCAAACGATACCGCAATAGAAACAAATTAAGCTGAACCTTTAGAATGTCTTTCGGTGAAACCTTAGTCTTTCCCAGTCTCAATCCATATCTAAGGGAATCAGACTCAATTGATAAGTAGTATTTTCTACTATGGAGCAGCACTTGAAAAACTTCTATATGTACTGTGCACGGCTGTTCTTCATCTGATTCTTTGGGAATAGCTCTGCGAAAGGAAGTAGCAAAATACTGGCGATAAAGTAATAAAAAGATGCCGTTACTATAAACACTTCCCGATGGGTAGGAAATCTTAACGAATAAGTAAAAAAAATAACACAACAATAGAAGCAAGATCGGCTTTAAAATCTGGATAAAGACCATAGTGGCGTATGCACCTCTTGCCAATAGTGCGATCGCGCTCTTGTGAGAAAACAGATAATACTTACCTGCTGGTTGATTCTCACATTGTAAATGTTAACAATATTGTAAATGTTAAAAATATTTCTAGCTTTAGCTTTGGTATCGAGAATTAGCCCTTCACCCGATAGCATTCCGCCACGGCAAAGTTATGCTTCCAGTCACAGCCACTTAACCAATCGATAACTTTTTTAAATGGAGCTAAGCGGATTCGAACCGCTGACCCCCTCAATGCCATTGAGGTGCTCTACCAACTGAGCTATAACCCCGCGCAAGTGCGTTTTCCATTATGTCTTAAATCTCTCTTTGCTGTCAATCCGCACTATCTATACATTATTGAGTTCTAATACCCATGCGCTAAATAGCTCATACAGTTTCCCATCAGAAAGTAGACAACTAACATGGCTGCGGCACTAGCTGCCACTAATACCCCTGCCAGCATCATCGAAAATTCCTTGCTGGCAAACGCCTCTTCCATCAGGTGCAGCGACCAAGCCACTAAAGCTACGTCGAAGATGAGAATAACTGTCAACATTTTTTAAGAGATTTTAAAACATATTTCATATATCTTAACTAATTCTCAGAAAACTGGTCTTAATCAGAGGTTAAGTTTTTTTTGCTACAGAAGTTTGGCAAACTAATAGTAGTGATTATTAGATTTAATTCAACCGCACTGGGCAATCGCGATCGCGTAAATAAGATTTAATTTGCCCTACACTCAGTTGACCGTAATGCAGCAACGAAGCTAACAAAGCAGCTTCAGCTCTACCCTCAGTTAAAGCAGTGTAGATATGCTCGCAGTTTCCCGCACCACCAGAAGCAATAACTGGAATTTCTACAGCTTTAGCGATCGCGCCTGTCAATTCTATGTCATACCCTGCTTGAGTGCCATCGGCATCCATACTCGTTACCAACAACTCCCCAGCACCTCTTCGAGCGACCTCTTGCGCCCATTGCAGAGCATCTACACCAGTGTTCTCCCGTCCACCACGAACGTAAACATCCCAACCAGAATTGTTGACATCCTGCCGTCGCCGTGCATCAATAGCCACTACTATACACTGGTTGCCAAAGCGATCGCTGGCACGATTAATCAAGTTCGGATCTTTAACTGCGGCAGAGTTGATGCTAACTTTATCTGCTCCCGCTCTTAACAAATTTTTAATTTGTTCTAAGGATTGAATACCTCCGCCGACAGTGAGAGGAATAAACACTTGCTCGGCAGTGCGATAAACCACATCAAAAATAATGTCGCGGTCTTCGTGAGTCGCAGTAATATCCAGAAATACTAGCTCATCTGCCCCAGCTTCGTTATACACTTTCGCCAACTCCACCGGATCGCCTGCATCTTGTAAGTTGACAAAGTTCACACCCTTGACAACCCGCCCCGCCTTTACGTCTAAGCAAGGTAGTATCCTTTTAGCTAACATGTTTTTGCTGCTCCCAATGATTTCAGAGATTATACATAAGTTAGTTGTTCGTTGTTAGTTGGTGGTTTTTAGTTGATAGTAGACATACACTTCAGTGCATGAAGATAGTAAATGCTTTGTTACACTGCATGAAATACAGCCTAATTGTCAAAAATCCCTGACTCCCCAATCCCTCCAGCTATGGCGATCGTCTCTTCTAAACAACCGTCAGAACCATCTAAACCGGCAAAGCAGCGTCACAAAGAAACCCAGCCTGTAGCAGCCGAGGACTTATTACAACCGCAAGCTACCCTAGACGAACAAAGCAAGCAAGACCAAAGCTTGCGTCCCCATACCTTTACCGATTACATCGGGCAAAAAGACTTAAAGGAAGTGCTGGGAATTGCTATTCAAGCTGCTAAAGCTAGAGGGGAAACCTTAGATCATTTGTTATTGTACGGTCCGCCTGGGTTGGGTAAAACTACAATGGCACTAATTTTGGCAGGAGAAATGGGAGTAAACTGCAAAATTACTAGCGCTCCCGCATTGGAAAGACCGAGGGATATTATGGGTCTGCTGGTGAGTCTCAAACCAGGAGATATTCTATTTATTGATGAGATTCACCGTCTGTCGCGGATGGCAGAAGAAATTCTGTATCCAGCGATGGAAGATTTCCGCTTGGATATTACTATCGGTAAAGGAGCGAGTGCAAAGACTCGCAGTATTACGTTACCTAAGTATACATTGGTAGGGGCGACGACCCGTGCAGGGGCGCTATCTGCCCCATTACGCGATCGCTTCGGTTCGGTGCAGCGGTTGCGGTTTTACGAACCAGAGGAATTGCGTCAAATTGTCTTGCGGACTGCCGAGTTGTTGCAAACATCAGTTAGCGATGACGGGGCGTTAGAACTTGCCAAGCGATCGCGAGGGACTCCCCGTATTGCCAACCGTCTGCTGAAACGAGTGAGAGACTATGCCGAAGTCAAGGCAGCAGGTACGATTACGCAAAATGTAGCCGCAACAGCTCTAGAATTATATCAAGTAGACCCCTGCGGTCTAGATTGGACAGACCGAAAAATGCTCAGCGTGACGATCGAACAATTCAATGGTGGACCCGTGGGTATTGAAACCCTAGCGGCGGCGACGGGCGAAGACATTCAAACAATTGAGGAAGTCTACGAACCATACCTGATGCAAATTGGTTATTTGCAGCGCACGCCTAGAGGTCGCGTCGCCACTCCTGCGGCATACAAGCATTTAGGTTTGAAACCACCCAACGAACAACTATCGTTACTGTCGCAATCGGATTTATGATTTATCACCCCAACTGGACGCGCTTCAACATAGATAAGATTGAATTTATTGGTGTCAATCTGCGCGTCTGCGTGCTGACCCTATTACTCAGTGCTGTGTTTATGTTGGGATGGGTAGAACCAGCAGTTGCCCAATCACCGCCGCCAAATCTGAGTGCAGAACAGGCACAAAATCTAGAGAAATTAGCGAATGAAGCTTTCTCGTTAACGGAAAAAGGTAACTTTCCCAAAGCTGAATCTTACTGGACGCAAATTATTGAAGAATTTCCCACTAATGCAGCGGCTTGGAGTAACCGAGGCAATTCTAGAGTCAGTCAAAATAAGTTAAATGAAGCGATCGCCGATTACAACAAAGCGATCGAACTTGCCCCAGGCGCGACCGATCCTTTCTTAAATCGCGGTGCGGCTTTGGAAGGTTTAGGAAAATGGGAGGAAGCGATCGCCGATTATAACTATATCTTAGAAATAGATCCCAAGGATGCGATGGCATATAACAATCGGGGTAATGCTGAAGCGGGTTTGGGACAATGGGAACTCGCGATCGCCGATTACAAAAAATCTGCCGATACCGCCCCTAATTTTGCCTTTGCCCGTGCCAATTATGCATTGGCTTTATATCAAACTGGTCAAAAAGATAAAGCCCTGCGCGAAATGCGAAATATCATTCGCAAATATCCCCAATTTGCTGATGTTCGGGCTGCTTTAACGGCGGCACTTTGGGAACAGGGAAATAAGGGAGAAGCAGAAAGTAACTGGGTTGCGGCTGTAGGATTAGACTATCGTTATAAAGATATTAACTGGGTCGCAAATATTCGCCGTTGGCCTCCTACCATGGTTGCAGCTTTAGAAAAGTTTCAGCATCTGAAGTAAGGTGAATATACGAACTAAAAATCCCATCCTAATTGCTTGAACTGGGATGGGATTTATTCTGTCTCAAATCTGGCTTATCCTACAGGTAAAGAAGGGCGATCGCTCATTAAAGCTTTCGTACTAGATTCACCTGCGCGTTGTAATTGGCGTGTCATGCGAATCGTACAAAGAGTGACAGCACTCCACTGTCCTAATAGTGCTAAAAAGATGGTTGTAGTGCTGGCTTTTTCTAACGCAAACCAAGCAAAGGGAGTAAACAACCACAACCCAGGTACTTGTTCTGGTGCAATCGATAGTACGGTAAGAATTGCTGTGGGTAACAGAATAACTGCACTCAAAGCCCCAGATACCCACAAGCCTTGCTTTTGTGCCCGCATGAATGTTAACAGTTGAGCGATCGCCGCACAAATCAGCAACAAATTGCCACCAATTACCATACTTAAGAAAGCAGGTTGTTTGTCGATTGGTTGTAAGACAAAGACAATCCAGAGAGTCAGAGTCGTAGCAGCAATAGCTAAATTTAATGCGATCGCTACTATAGCAGGGCTTTTTTCTCCCCACATCAAGTCTTTTACCAACGAAGAACTCAAGAACTGTTTGCGATAGCTGATTCGCTCTCGTCGATATCGCGCCCAATCTTGTAATGCTTGACGCTGTGGTGCGAGAGTTACAATCAGACAGATAAACAACACTAAGTTATAGACAAGCAATTCTTGAAAGTTATGCCCCAGGTTGGTTGAATATCGATATTTAGGTGTTGTTGCGGCAAATGCCACTAAAATTACCTCTAAGCTAGCTACCATCAAGTAACTTTGGCTTTTACTAAAAATGGTTTTACTAGGGTTAGGGAACCGACGCTGCAAAGCTTGCCAAATCCAATAAGTTCCTATGCCAAAATTGAGAACTACCAAACCCATCATCGCCCACATTGCCCCGCCTACAGGTAGATAGAATAATTCCAAATCTGCCGTGCTAAGGGGTGAAAAACTATAGCTTTCTAATTCAGTCGCCTTGACTAGTTTCTCAATAATTAGAAAGGGTGAAAATAAATTCAACCAATCTGATGGTGTATGAACTATAGGTTTGTTAGTGGCGATAAATAAGCAAATAAATGCTGCACCGCTTCCCAACCAAGCTTGAAAACCACCCAGCCAAGCACTGATTAAACTAAATAGTAAAGCAGCACTGAAAAAGAAAATACAGCTAGCAACTACCAGCCCATAAAAGCTGAAAATCAAACTCAGAGGAATATGGGCTCCAATACCTGCTATTAAATGTAGTGGCACAACCAATCCCACCACAATATATAATAAGCTTGGTACGCCCAATAACTTACCAATCAAAATACTTTTGGCAGACTGAGGGCTGAGGCGAATAAAATTGAGCGTATCTCTACGTTCTTCATTGGCTAAGTCGCTAATCAGCGTATACGTTCCTGCCACAACCAGAGTAAAAACACCAAAAATACTCAACCAGAAAAATATATTCAACCACCACAATTGCCAGTTAATTAAAATATTTCCTGCCGCATCTGTGAAACACGCAGGTAAAGAATATTCCCACTGTTCGCCAGTACAATATTGATGGCGAGAAGGCATTGCGATAATTCCCTCAGATGTGGATGGCAACTGTCCTTGGAATAGGCGAAATAAGAAAAATTGTCCTAACAAAGAAATGACTGTTGAAATGATTAAATTGCGCGGTTTAAATCTACCTTTAATCTCTCGCAATAGCTGAGGATTCCAGTCCCCTAATTTGTCTATCCAACTCAATCTCATAAGAATAAATCTCCGAATTAGTGAGCAGTTATCAGTGACCAACTATCAGCGCTCGGTGACCAGCGTTCGGTTGATTCTGACTTCCGCACCGAACGACTTCCGACTTTATTAGGACGCTTGCTGGTGTCCTAGTTTGAGAAAAATTGTCTCTAAATCTTCTTGAGTACAATGAAATTCAGATAAAGGAATGCCAGCTGCAACGATCGCTCGCAACAAATCCGCACAGTCTTCCCGATTTCCGGTAAAATCTACTTGCACCCGCTGTCCTCCTGGTAACACCTCCCATCCCGTCACGAGGGTGTGATTATTCAATTCTGCTGTCAACTGCTCGATTTTTCCCAAGGTTGTTAAGAAAATTTGCTGGCGAGCCAGCCGTTGGTATAACTGACTTAATGTTGTACTCTCCACCAGAAAGCCCAACTCCATAATTCCCACAGAAGTACATAACTCTGCTAAGTCGCTTAAAACGTGGGATGAGATCAAAATTGTCATTCCCGCTTCTTGCAATACCTTAACAATCTCCCGAAACTGCATTCGGGCGATCGGATCGAGTCCCGAAACGGGTTCGTCTAATAGTAATACAATCGGTTCGTGGATGATTGTTCTTGCCAAACTGAGACGCTGTTTCATCCCCCGCGATAGGGTAGCAATTAAACTACGGCGTTTTTGACTTAGTTGGACGAGTTCTAAGACTTCTCGCAGGCGTTGACTGCGACGTGGTTCTTTCAACTTGTACAGCCGCGCAAAATAGTCTAGGTAATCCCAAACGGTAAGGTCGTCGTAGAGAGGAAAATCGTCAGGTAAGTAACCCAGGCGTTGCTTGAGGATAGAATTGTCGCGATCGCTTAGCGGGCGATCGCCATTAATATATATTTCTCCTTTAGTTGGTTCCTCAGCTGCTGCTAACATCCGAATCAGCGTCGTTTTACCCGCACCGTTCGGTCCAATTAAGCCGTAGACTTCCCCAGCCTGAACTTGTAAATCGACATCGTTCACCGCAATGTGGCGGTCAAATTGTTTCGTCAGCCCACAAGTGCGAATCACCAGTTCGTTGAGCATGGGTGCTAAGTTTGGGAGACAAGGGTGAGTCAGCGTCAAGAACGTAACTTCATTACCGGATAGCTTAGCTTGCTTGGATCTATTTTGTCAGTAGGGTTAAATGCTGATTGTTACAGAATAAGTCGGAAATAGTAGGGGCGGGTTTAACCGAAGAACTATTTGTTTTGTCACAGAAATCTTTAAAAAACCCACCCGTATAGAAGTCGGAAGTCGGAAGTGTTTAAATTTGACGCATCAAATAGGACTGCCGTATCGTATTTATCGTAGATTTTAGAAATAGGTAAACTCATAATTTTTCATGCGGCGAGACTCGATATTCTATAAACTTTTTTAACAATCTCCTTCTTTATTATTTGAACTATTGACAAATCTTCCAGTAAATGCCGAGAATCACCATTCTGATTCAGTCGCGGTCAAAGAACCCAAATTTGAAATTGACGGGGTATTTTTACCATCAGAAAATGAAGCTACTGGAGTCGTATATTTCTGTGATGTGAAGTGCAGTTTCAGAAAGACGAACAGCTTTACGAAAGGCTATCTGCTGAATCTGCACTATATTTTTACCGCAACCGTGAAAGATTTAGCGATTGGCAAGCAGTTGTCATCTATCCTTCACGCAATATCGAACAGAGTGACATTTATCCGGATCGCGCCAACAGCAATCTCAATCGTCAAGTCGCGCCATAATAGAACTGGTGACGACCATTATGGTTTATAGATTTAAACGATTAAGCCGCACTGAGGTAGAAGCCATGTTAGGGATAACATTAAAGCAAACGCGAGTTCATCGAGAAATCAAGGAAGAAGGACGCGAAGAAGCAACAGTTAATCTCGTTGTCCGACTGTTGACTAAACAGTTTGGAGAAATTTCTGAGGAAATGCGTCAGCGAATTTCTGGTTTACCGTTATCTGTTCTCGAAGATTTGAGTGAAGCTTTGTTAGATTTTACTAGCATCACCAATTTACAGGCTTGGTTGGAGGCAAGAACTAATTAATCTAGTGGCTGGTAAAATTGTGATGCAAAAGTTCTTAACTGTCACCATTTTATTGTGAGTATAATTGTTGCAAATGAACTGAGAAAAGTAACAAAATTTATAGATAAATAGAATGTGTTTAGGGTGTCTTGACTAAGTACTTCTCGATATCATCCAGTACGGCATGAGCTGCAAGAAAATCAAAACCGTACCAAGTATGAAAATCTACAAAATATACTTGATTGTGTTGCACAGCTTCGATCTTTGACCATAGAGGTTTGCGTTGAAGGTACTCAAGAGTAGCGCGATCGTTTTTTCGATATGTTCCAATAAATAGGACATCGCTATCAAGTTCGGCTAAACTTTCTTCAGAAATTGGTAAGGCTATCTGGTTAGATAATCGCTCGGACAGCAACCCAAGATCGTTCAAGATTGTGCCAGCAAAGGAATTTTTGTGAGCGAGATATAGTCCATTACTAACGTAGATAAACGATGCATGAACTGACTGATTGTAATTTTTTTGTGGCTCGTCATGCAAAGTTCTTAATGCCTTTTTCAATTCTTCAACTCTTTGGTGGTAGCCATTTAAGAGTTGCTCGGCTACTTCTGTTTTCCTAAAAACCTTTGCAGTCTCTTTCAAGTGTTGTTTCCAATCTCGTGAAATTTCTGCCCAAGGAATTAGTACAGTAGGAGCAATTTGGGACAATTGTTTGTAAATTCCTTGCAGTGAAGGATCGGAAACACTAATAATCAAGTCGGGCTTAATTAGTAAGATTTTCTCTAAATTGGGTTGGCTAGAAAAACTATGTAAAGCAATGCCCCTAGTTTTGTCTGCTAAATGCGGAGCAAACTCTAGCGTGCCCTCTGTAGGAGACCAAATTCCTGCGGCGATCGGCTCGATTCCCAAAGCAACGAGATCGCCAAGACTCAGAATGTCTAAAGCAAAAATTCGTTGAGGATTGAGCGGGACGCAGGTTTCTCCCATTGTATGTTGTACGATGCGACAATCTGCCGAAGATGCTGGAGATGCGGCATTTTGGTAGTTACTTTGGCTACAGGCACAAACTAGCACAGATGTCATAATTCCCAGACATAGCAGATAGATGAGATGGTGTGGAAACTTCTTCATGAAAACCTTGACTTCTCAAAACTCCCAGGAAATTGTTCCTTGCACGGTGAATGGCGCACCAGGATGGACGCGCAAGTCATTGAAAGCACTTTCAAAATAATCAATGTCGAAGAGGTTATTAAAATTGAGCGCAGCACGGAATGCATCTCGCTTGTAGAAGATGGCAGCATTTGTTAATAAGTAGCTGGGGACTTCAAATGTATTCTCTCGATCTCCGGCGCGATCGCCCACATAAAACAGTCCCAAACCAAATCCCAAACCTTGCAAGTCTCCTGTTTGAATTTCATAGGTTGTCCATAAGCTAGCAGCATGAGGAGTTGTTTGTTCTACACGGTTGCCGACTGGAATGACGTTATCTTCTGTGATTTCTGCATCGTTGTAAGCATAACTAGCAAAAATATTCCACCCTGGTAAAATTTCACCTGCAAGATTAAGTTCGATGCCTCGGCTGCGCTGTTTTCCTGTTTGAACCTCGAAGCCTATATTATCAGGATCTTCGGTTGTAACATTTGATTGGGTAATGTTATACCACGCCAATGTGGTCGAAAGTCTGTCGTTCAAATCTGCTTTAACTCCGATTTCAAACTGAGTCCCTCTAGTCGGCTCAAATTCGCTACCATCAAAGGCTTGACCGATTGATGGCTCGAACGAGCGACTGTAGTTAGCATAGAGAGAAATGGGTGGAATTGGCTGATATAAAATGCCCAAACGGGGACTAAAGGCATTTCCCGATTGACTTGTTTCTGTATCGGCGATAAAGTCTTCGTCAGTTTGCTCAAAGGTATCAAATCGACCGCCTAAGAGTAACTTTAAGTTGTCTGTAATTGTCACCTGGTCTTGCACTATCAAACCAAGTTCTTCTGTCACGTTTTTGGTATCAGATTCAGTCCCAGGTATGACTGCTCCAGGTGGTTGACCGTAAATTGGATTGAACAAATCGAGGGGAGCGATTTCTCTACTTAGACGACTAAACTCGCCAATTACTTTACCCAAATCCAAGCCAAACAATAATTGATGTTGGATTGAACCTGTTACGAATTTACCAATAACATCGGTCGAAAGCCTATAGTCGCTCTGCTCAGAACGTTCGTTGAAATATTCCCTTTCCAATGTCCGGTTATCAGGTAAAAGCACAGTAGGAAAAGTTCCTGCATCATCACCAAAGTAACCAGAAAAGTACCTAGTATATTGAAAGGCATTTCTTAATGACCAATTTTCATTAAATTTGTGCTCTAATGTGTATCCAAGTCTGGAACTTTCAGCATCGAGAGTACCTTCATTTACGTTGCGATCGCGAGGTATTTCCCCATTCGGGTTAGAACGTATAGTTCCAATTAAAGGCAAACCAAAAGTAATAGAGTCGAATTTGACATCTGCGTAGCGACCTTCAAGGGTTAATTTTGTATTCTCCGTGAACGCAAAACTCACTGCCGGAGCAATTACTAGGCTTGTGGTGTTGGTTAAGTCAGTAAATAAGCCCTGATCTCGGTAAGAGGCATTCAGTCGATACAAAACATTTTTAGATTCGTCTAATGGTCCCGACAAATCCACTTCACCACGATAAAAATCAAAATTACCAATTGTTGCTTCGACAAAGTAATAAGGATCGCGCAGTGGCTGTTTCGTCACAATGTTGACTGTCCCCCCTGGCGCTGATGAACCAAATAAAATCGAGTTTGGTCCTTGGAGAATTTCAATTCTGTCATATCCTGTCAGGTCAGAGCCAATGGTGGAAGAATTTAAAGAGTCTTTGAAACCGTTCACCGTTACTCGGGTAAAAAATCCCCGAACTTGTAACCGCAAGGAGTCAAAGTTAGTAGGAGCGAAGTTACGGGTGCTTGGGGCATTGAGCAGCGCAGTAGAAAGGTCGGCACGTTGGTCGCGTAGCACTTCTTGCGGAATCACCTGAATCGATTGCGGAATCTCCCGCAAGGGTGTGTCGGTTCTAGTTGCAGTTGACGTATTGGGTACGTTGTACCCTGTTTCTTGCTCCCCTGTAACGACAATTTCTTCTTCCTTGTCTTCCTCTGCCACTGGTTTATCAGTCTCGCTCGATGGTGCTTGAGGCTTTTGCCCTTGCGGTGTAGATGCTGCGGCACTAGCTACACCAAAAATTAATCCTTCAGTTGGACTGTCAAATAACTCAATAGCTGGTACACCCGTTGCACCTGTCACTGTTACCCGAATACTATTGGTAGTAGTCTGAGTCACGCTGACGCGAGTAATGCCACTAGCAGGGTTATCTTGGCGAAATTGTCCTTGGGGTACTAGTACAGCGTTAGGAATGTTAGCAATGTATGACTTACCTAGTGCGATCGCCCTAGGCTGGAGTGCTTTCCCCTGCGTAGTCTCCAATATGACCTCAATTCCCTTATCGGTGGGGTTGAGTCTCACACCCGTGACTTGAATTAAAGATTGGGCAAGCTGGCGATCGCTCCAACTTTCCTTATCTGGTTGAGCGAGATCCCCCCAACCCCCCTTGACAAGGGGGGCATGAGATCTTCCTTGCTCTCCTTTTGTCCCGTTATCTATTTCTTTTGCCCCAGCAGGTGGGGTAACTAGCCATAGAACAACACTAGCCATCAACACCGATCGCCACAGATGACTTAACATCACACCACACCAAAATTAAGAAATTTTTGCAATAGTAAGAGACTACCGAAACAGTTGCGATCGCAAAAGATACATTGGTGGGCTAGCGGGAACTTTTTTGGTGGGTTAGACGGAACGTTTGTGTCGCATCAGGAAATCTCTCGGACTAACTCCAAACTGCTGGCGGAAAGCAGTAGCAAAGTGATGGCGATCGCTAAATCCCACTGCTGTCATCACTTCTGATACTGCCATTTGTCCTGTTGTTAGCAATTGACGCGCCTGCTCTAGTCGATATTTATGTAAATAGGCAAACACAGTTGTGCCAAAAACTTGCCGAAATCCTCGCTTCAGGGTGTATTCATTCAGCTTTGCCTGTTTTGCTAGATCTGGTAGAGAAGGCGGCTGGTGTAGGTTTTGCAACAGCAGCGTTCTAGCGTAGTGAATGCGCTCCAAAGTTCCTGCACTCAATGGCTTAATTGCCCGTTCTCCCTGCTGAATTTCTCTTTCCTGCTCCAACACTAGACTGACTAACTCCAGTGCTTTGCTCTCTAGATACATTCGCTTCGTGATTCCCTGAAGCGGGCACTGCAAGATTTGCCACATCACGCTTTCGAGCGAGGGTGTAATCTTAGCAACGCGGGTGTAACGTTCTCGCTCAGTAGGTCTGATGAGTTGCTGAAGTTCCACAGGCAACTGTCCGTTGAAATTACCAATGAACGATCGCAGCGTTTCAGGCTGCATGTAAACCGTTACCTCCAAAGCCTTTTGCTTTGGACCAACGTTCAATTCTTTAGGGGCAAGTCCGCTACCGTAAAGCGCAAATTCTCTGTCACCAACAATTGTCCGTTTATCCTCATGTTGTCCGGAGAGATGACAATGAAATTTTAATCGGCTTGGGTCTTCAGGGCAATCGAGAATCAGGCAATCGCATAGGCGAAAATTCGAGATTTCTAAATCCAACCCTTCACGTAGTTCGATCCATCTCATGTATCCATGCCCGACTACTTTGGGAATTTGCCAGGTAATATCCAACGGGTCGAGCGGATCGTGTTGGGCAGTTTCGTTGACTTCCTGTTGCAGATCGTGCCACGCTTGCAGTGAGATAGTGAATGTCATTACATTGCTCGATCGAGTGATATTAGCAAACCAATAATAGATATCTCTTAATAAGAAAATTTATTATTTAGTAAGTCGGAATAGCAAGTGGAGCAGAGTACGATCCAGAATTTGCGTTCCATTTCCCTGCTACTATAGTTAACCCGACAAGTCTTTATCCAAATCACCCCATATGTCACAGCAGCAATACCGAATCGCGCTTTTACCTGGAGATGGCATTGGTCCTGAAATCATCCAAGTAGCGGTAGAGGTGCTGAAACTGGTGGGAGAACAATTAAATCTCGGCTTTACGTTTCAGGAAGCCTTAATTGGTGGTGCAGCCATTGACGCTACAGGCGAACCCCTACCAGAGAAGACATTAGAAGTTTGTCGTAACAGCGATGCGGTACTATTAGCTGCGATCGGCGGTTACAAATGGGATAACTTACCGCGCCACCAGCGCCCTGAAACAGGGTTATTAGGGCTGCGGGCGGGTTTAGGTCTATTTGCCAATTTACGCCCCGCCAAGATTCTGCCACAGCTAATTGATGCCTCTTCCCTGAAGCGGGAAGTTGTAGAAGGGGTAGACATTATGGTAGTGCGAGAACTGACAGGGGGGATATACTTCGGACAACCCAAAGGCATTTTTGCCACTGAAACGGGAGAAAAACGGGGAGTCAACACGATGGCTTACACCGAGTCAGAGATCGATCGCATCGGACGAGTCGCATTTGAGACAGCACGGAAACGTAGGAAAAAGCTCTGTTCTGTAGATAAGGCGAACGTGTTGGAAGTATCTCAGTTGTGGCGCGATCGCATCACCGCCCTTGCCGCAGAATATCCCGATGTCGAACTGACTCATATGTATGTGGACAATGCTGCCATGCAGCTAGTTCGCAACCCGAAACAATTCGACACAATAGTTACAGGCAACCTCTTCGGTGATATTCTTTCTGACGAAGCTGCCATGCTGACAGGTAGTATCGGCATGTTGCCCTCTGCCAGCCTCGGTGCTGGCGGTGCAGGAGTCTACGAACCCGTCCACGGTTCCGCTCCCGATATTGCTGGACAAGACAAAGCAAATCCTCTAGCACAAGTCCTCAGTGCTGCTATGATGTTACGCTACGGCTTAAACCAACCTAAAACAGCCGATCGCATCGAACAAGCAGTATTACGAGTTTTAGACAGAGGCGATCGCACGGGCGATATCATGTCCCCCGGCATGAATCTTTTAGGTTGCCAGGCAATGGGCAAAGCACTAATCGAGGAATTAACTAGAGGGTAGAGGCTAGAAAAGAGCTGAGGAGGCGCAAGGTTGCTGAGGGAGCATTGTCTTTCCGCGCACCACGCACCACTCTCTACCGATCTCTACTGACAACTGAAAAGGGTGACAAACCCAGCCACGCCAGCTATAACTTAAGAATAATTTTAGATAAAGATGGAGCAATTTTGTGGTATATGCTGGATCGCGGAGAACTGAAGACCCCTCTCAACCCCTAAATTTCCCTGTGTCGATCGACCCTGCAATCTTGAAAGTAGCTCGTCAAGTTTACCGCGACTACTGCGAAACTCACGCCTCAAATGCCAAGCGCCCATCGGGAGTTGTTGTCAATCAATTAACTTATCAGGGTAAGGTACTCTTTTCCACTCAGCCCATCCTATTACCCCAAGAACGCTTCATTCCGATCGCTCAAATCGAAATAGAAAACTCGTAAATAAAGTCGGAATTCGGAATTCAGACTTCGGAAGTTAGAACTTACTGCAACTCTAGCCCCTAGCTCCTCAATGGACACTCTCTTTGCCCTACCAGCTACAGTTATAGTTTTTGCCCTTGGAGCGTCTATTGGTAGCTTCATCAATGTTGTGGTTTATCGCGTACCAGCAGGGTTATCCGTTCTTTATCCGCCCTCTCGCTGCCCTCATTGCTTACATCGGCTAGGAAAAGAAAACTTACCAGTTTTGGGGTGGTTATTACTTCAAGGGCGCTGTAAATACTGTAAAAATTCAATTTCTATTCGCTATCCAATTATTGAAGCAGTCACGGGACTGCTATTTTTGTGGATTTTTTGGACATTTAATATTTCAGTTCAAACCCTCGGTTATTGGGCTTTCATAAGTTGGTTGCTAGCACTATCGCTGATCGATCTAGATACAATGACATTGCCCAATCCCCTGACGCGATCGGGACTCATTCTTGGTTTATTGTTTCAGCTGGGTATAGGCTATCTAGTCCAAGGTACGTGGATGGCAGCAATTCATCAACTCATGGCTGGTGTGATTGGAGCTGTATTAGGAATTTGGTTATTTGATGCCATTATCATCGTTAGTTCCATCTGTCTCGGACAAACCGCAATGGGTGGAGGAGATGCCAAATTAGCTGCCATGATGGGTGCTTGGCTAGGCTGGAAGTATTTACTGTTATCAGGTTTTCTCGCTTGTGCTTTGGGTGCATTTGTCGGCGGAGGTGCGATCGCCCTTGGTATACTTCATCGCCGCCAACCAATGCCTTTCGGTCCCTTTCTTGCCCTCGGCGCAGTCATCACCGTTTTTGCTGGTGAAGCTATTTTGTCTACTTACTGGCGGTTTATGTTTCCTACTATGTAGGGGTGAGGAGCGAGGAGTGAGGGAAAGAACGTGGTGAGTGGTGGAGCCGCGTTCTTCGCGCCCCATTAGCTGCGTCGTAGTGCGTGAGAAGAGGCAAGAGGCAAGAGGCAAGAGGCAGTTTCTCCTAGTCTCCTAGTCTCCTAGTCTCCCCTGCTCCTTGTTAACTGGTCACTGGTCACTGGTCACTGTCCCTAGCCCCTCACTCCTCGCTCCTTGCCCCTGATTCTGGTAACATAATCTTGTGAACTGGATGACGCTGAGAACGACAAGTTGGCGCTGGGAAGCCGAGCTGATGCAACAGCTCTTAGCAGCGCATGGCATTCCGACGCGGATATTAGATTTGGGTAGTACGAGCTATTTTGGTGCAGGCAGTCCCGCCGCTTTGCAGGTCTATGCAAGGGATCGGTGGACTGCCTTACTGCTATTGAGTCCGATTGAAGAGGAGTAAATCAGCACTAAAAAATGTCAGAATATCTAAGCTTAAGTTTAATAACACGGTAGTAACTAAAGCAACCAAAATAGGGTAGCGAAGTTACGAAAACTATAAGTGTAGGGCATAAACACTGTTTACAAATTTCATATCTGGTGGAAAATCGAGATACACATGGCTACTAACGACGAATCTCGCGGTTTAATGTCTTTGCTTGACTGGTTTGCCAACCGACGCAAATCTGGTTCCATCAGTCAAGAACGCCACGAGCGAGACATTGCGGATGGATTATGGAATAAATGCCCTGAATGTGGGGTTTTGGCTTATAACAAAGACTTGATGGCAAATCAAATGGTTTGTCTGGAATGTGGGCATCACATGCGGGTAGACAGTAACGAACGTATCCGCCAGTTGATTGATGGTAATACTTGGAAACCGATTGATGAGAATTTGCGTCCCGCCGATCCGCTACAATTTCGCGATCGCAAGGCTTATAGCGATCGCCTGCGGGAATATCAAGAAAAAACTGGTTTAAACGATGCCGTACAAACAGGTTTCGGTCAAATTGACGGTTTACCAGCTGCTCTAGGCGTGATGGATTTTCGCTTTCTCGGTGGCAGTATGGGTTCGGTTGTAGGTGAAAAACTCACCCGTTTGATCGAACAAGCAACTCAAAAGCGTTATCCAGTGATTATTGTCTGCGCCTCTGGTGGTGCGAGAATGCAAGAGGCGATGCTCAGCTTGATGCAGATGGCAAAAATTTCCGCCGCCTTAGAACGTCATCGCGCCGCCCAATTACTCTACATTCCCGTCTTAACCAACCCGACGACTGGCGGTGTCACCGCAAGTTTTGCTATGTTAGGCGACATCATTTTGGCAGAACCCAAAGCAACAATTGGTTTTGCCGGACGACGGGTAATCGAGCAAACCCTACGTCAAAAACTCCCCGATAATTTCCAAACGGCTGAAGATGTACTAGAACACGGCTTCGTCGATGCGATCGTTCCCCGCACCCAGCTCAAGAAAACTTTGGCTCAGTTGATTGCCCTACACCAACCACTGACTACTGCTCCAAATCTGGTACATCTAGAAGGCATAGCTTTTAGTTCGGGGATTTCTGGCTGAAATAGGAGCGAGGAGTGAGGGCAGGGAAAATCGCTCCTCTCTATCTCTTCAATACCAATCGTTGCCATACTGAATGTGGCATGAGTGTATACTGCAACCCAGTAAGTTTACAATTTTTTACATAAAATTCATAAACTAGCCCTTTCCTTCCTCTCTCGCTCCTCACTCCTCGCTCCTCGCCCCTCCTATCTCTTCAAGGTTTAGGAAACAAATTGTGCAGTGACATGGTATTCATACATAATTAGAGCGTCTGTCTCAATCTCTAATTGTTTCTAAACAATCGTTCATTATGGGTTTTGCCGATTTGTCCATTGCAGAAATCGCAGCGGACTACAACCTTTCTGAAGCAGAGGTCATGGTTTTGTGCGATCGCCTGAGAATAGCCTATAAAAATCCTCAGACCCGTCTAGCTTTGGAGGATGCTAAGGCAATTATCAGTCAAATTTTGTCTCAAAGGCAAAGCACTGAGGCTAGCGATCGTCAGTGAAATCGAGCCAGAGATTGAGCAAACCGTAACAAGTGCTGTGTTGAGCGTCCAAATTTTAGGAGAACCATGTTCAAAAGATTAATTGGGCTAGTAATGGCGACTGTAATGTTAGCGTTTGGGCTAGTTGTTGGCAGCGCCGCCGCAGTTGAGATGAGCGAAGCTATCCGTACAGTGCCACTGAATGATAAAGGTGACACTACGGTACTGAGCCTCAAGCAGGTACAGGAAGGCAAACGTCTATTCAACAAAGCCTGCGCCCAGTGTCACGTTGGTGGTGTGACCAAAACTAACCAGAACGTCGGGCTAGACCCCGAAACTTTAGCCGGAGCTTCGCCATCCCGCAACAATATTGAAGGGTTGGTGGATTATATGAAAAATCCTACTACCTACGACGGAGAAGAAGAAATTGCGGAAATTCATCCCAGTATTAAGAGTGCGGATATTTATCCGACAATGAGAAATCTACGAGATGAGGACTTAACAGCGATCGCCGGACATATTCTGCTTCAACCGAAGATTCTGGGTGACAAGTGGGGAGGTGGCAAAATCTATTATTAAGTCATTTGTCATTTGTCATTTGTTTTTTGCCATTGACTAATGACTATTGACCGTTGACCATTAACTATTGACCTAATGACCAATCGATTGTTTGGCTGTTTGTTCTTTTCTCTCATAGTTTGCCTGGGAGTGCTATTGCTGCCAAGTACTCCTGCCCAAGCTGCAATTGACTCCTACGTGGCTCGATATTTACACGTCACCGAGCCAATCGATTTGGAAGTGAGCGTTCGAGGCGAGACTCGGTCGTTTTCACCAGAAGACATATCCCAAGGAAAGCAGTCTTTTTCACAAAGTTGCCAGACTTGTCATGTCGGTGGTAGCACTATATCTTTTCCAGAAGTGTCACTCTCTTTGGAAAAGCTGAAAGGAGCAATGCCATCGCGGGATAATATTAATGGTTTAGTTGCTTATATGCGTAAACCAATGACTTACGACGGCAGCGAGGAAACTTACTGGTGTCGGGAAGTCCCTGAAAGCTGGTTGACACAAGCACAAGTGGAAAATCTAGCAGCTTTTATTTTGACAGCAGCCAAAAAAGCTCCTGGTTGGGGTACAGAAACCTTCTAATTCTGGAGAAGTCAGGAGTCAGGAATCAGAAAAATTCAAACTAGGCAGTGTAAGGGGTGTTGTGTCCGCTTTACAGTAGTAGTACGACACCCCTTATTGTTGGAGTACATAGAGGCGTGCAGATTTAAAGCACGAAGCCAGGCAGGATTGCCAACCATTCCATTAAGTAAGATGAAGAGCTTTTTAAGAAAAAGTCCTGTGTGAATTACAAATATAGTCAAGCAAAAACTATTTGTGGCGCTAATAACCGTAAATCTTCAGTTTGAACTAAACGCCCAATACCCAAAAAGCGATCGCTTTCATCTTCAACCCGTAAAAAAGTATCGTTTGTCGTGCCAATAGGAATTTCTAGGTAGGAAATCTTTTGACCTAAACACCACTTACGCGCAATTGGATCTGGTAATTTGACGCTAGAAAGATGCTGTAAAGCCACGGTAGGCGGAATAGGCTCGAACGTGCCTTGGTCGATCGCATCTGCTAATTCTTCTAAACTTAGACTTGTAGCAATATCAAACCCACTGCTGCGGGTGCGGGTTAACGCTGCTAAAGTCCCGCCAGTGCCTAATACCGCACCCAAATCTCTTGCGATCGCCCGAATATACGTTCCCGCACCGCAGGCGATCGCCACTTCTAATTTTGGCAAATGTCCGGCTTGCCAGTCTAAAATTTCAATCTTATATACCTCTACCATGCGGGCTGGTACGGCTATATTCTCTCCCGCGCGTGCTAAGTCATACAACCGTTTTCCCTGCACCTGGATGGCGCTGTATTTGGGCGGTATTTGCACGATTTTGCCTTGGAACTGTTTTAATATTGGAACGATCTGCTCTAGGCTCAATCCTGCTACTGGCTGGGAAGTAATAATTTCTCCTTCTAAGTCATCAGTTGTTGTCGTAATGCCAAGTTGAATTGTGGCTCGATAAGCTTTATCTTGAGGCAAAAACTGTAATAACCGCGTTGCTTTGCCAACTGCGATCGGCAAAACACCACTAGCAGATGGATCTAGCGTACCTCCATGTCCTACCCGCGACATGGTTAGCAATCGTCGTACTCGCGCCACGCAGTCATGAGAAGTCCAGCCTAGCGGTTTGTTTAAATTAATAAATCCTTGCACAAATCAGTTACCAGTTATCAGTTATCGGTTGTTAACTTAAATTTTACAAATCACATGAAACTGCTATATTATATAAATTGGAGTATAGTTTGATAGTTTTTATATTAATTTATCGTTTAATTTATCGTTGAGTTGAGAGAAAAGCAAATGGCTTCAGAACTTTTGAAAAATCAACTCAATAGCAAGCCAGTAGAAAATAAGATAACTAATGACGATAAAGCAGTTAAAATTAAGAAGATTCTAGAACGGGCCATTGAGAAAGCAGAGAATTCGCCTAAATGTTCTCCTGAAGAAATCTGGGAAGAATTTGATGCTGTTTGGGACAAAATATCTTCTCAAAGTCAGCCTTAGCATAGGTTAATGAAGTTAGGGTGACGAAGGTTGTTTTAGATACATCAGTTTTTGTTTCAGCTCTATTGAGCAAAAAGAAGAATAGTAGCCCTAGCGAAATTTTGATGAAATGGCGTGAGGGCTGCTTTACTTTGGTAATCTCACCTCAAATACTTTATGAGATAACTGAAAAGCTTGTTGACCTGAATATAGTTGAAGAAGATATAGCAGAATTGCTTAGCCTGATAGCGCGTATAGCTGACTGTATAGACGGTGCTGTTGAAGCAACTTTTCTAGATGATATCGATCCTGATGACAAGATGTTTTTAGCGGTTGCTTATGAATCAGATGTAGATTATTTAGTTAGCCTAGATAAAAAGCATTTGCTGCCACTGAAACACTATCACGGAACTCAGGTTGTAGACCCTTCAACATTCTTGCGTTTGCTAGAGTAAGAATAGCAGTAGTAACATTAAACTTTCAATACACAGGTTATATTGTTCCGCTAGTGCTGAAAATATAAGTGCTGCTCCCATCGTGTATTTTCGGATGACACTGTAAGTTAAAGCTAGTTATTTTTGGTTATTCACGTCTTCACGTCTTTCTATACTACCTCCAGGTTCACAACAAAGTGATACAGCACTTGGATGTCTGACACTTGTAGTAATTATTATTGTTTTATTTATGTTGCTTAGAGGCTGCTCCTCACCTGAGCCGACGTATTATTGTCGGATAAATGGTCAATATCTTGAATATAAACGCCCAATTAATAAATATTGCATGGAATCTGAGGAATATGAAAAAAAGATGGAAGAGTTTAGAGAACTCTATTACAAGTATCGGTAGGAATAACAACCTCCTTACTTAAGGTTGTATCAACTATCTTTGAGGCTTCACTACCAATACGGAACAAGGCGCATTTTCAACCACTTGGCTGCTAACAGAACCTTGAATAATTCTTTTTACCCCAGTCAAACCGCGACTGCCGATCGCAATTAGATCGGCTTGATAAATATTTGCCAGCCGAATAATTTCTTCCGCCGGATCGCCCGTAACAATCTCGATTGTACTTTCTCCAAGTAATTTTGCTTGGTACGATTGCAGTTGCTTTTCTATATGTAAATAAGGTAATCCTTCAGCTACAGCTTGGGGGCGATCGCTTGCAACTTCTTGACTGAGATCGATTGCGGGAATGACATGAGCGAGAACGATCTTTGTCGTCGGCTGGAGTTGCAGTTCTTCCAAACTCTGAATCACTCTTTCCTGAATTTCTGAACCGTCAAGAGCCACTAAAATCGTCTTCAGCACCGCCAAACCTCCCGTATACAGTTACCAGTTTTACAGCGACCAGCGACCAAAAGTAAAGTTGCGCAATAGCGATCGCGGGTTTTCTAGCTCCAACTAGAAAAGCCGATCGCCGATCGCCGGTCACTTGGTCGCTAGTCGCTGTTTTGCCAGTCCTCCGCCTCTAAATCTTGGATTCGCAACCGCACGGAATCGGCGTGAGAAGGTAATCCTTCGGTCGTCGCTAGAGTATCGATCGCCCCTGCAACTTTTTGGAGTGCTTCCGGCGTGTACTGAATCACGCTAGAGTGCTTGAGGAAGGTTTCTACACCTAAAGCGGAGGCGTAGCGAGCAGCACCAGAAGTAGGCAACGTGTGGTTGGGACCGGCTAAGTAGTCTCCCACTGCTTCAGGGGTAGAATTACCCAAGAAAATCGCCCCGGCATGGCGGATTTGCTCTAACAGCGCCCAAGGATCGGCTACTTCTAATTCTAGGTGTTCGGGGGCAAACTCATTCGATAGTTGAGCGGCAGTATTTAGCGAGTCTACAACTACAATCAAACCATAGTGGGCGATCGCTTTTTCCGTCAGCGTCCGACGCGGGTGATCGACTAACTGGCGCTCGACTTCCACTTGGACTTGCTTTGCTAAACTCGCATCCGTCGTTAACAATATTGCCGCTGCCATTGGGTCGTGTTCTGCTTGTGCCAACAAGTCGGCTGCGATGTGGATGGGATGAGCTTTTTCGTCGGCAATAACTAGAACTTCTGAAGGTCCGGCTAGGGAATCGATTCCTACCGTGCCGTAGACGAGTTTTTTCGCCAGCGTCACGTAAATATTACCAGGACCAGTAATCACGTCAACTTTCGGCACTGTTTCCGTACCGTATGCCAAAGCCGCGATCGCCTGCGCTCCCCCAACGCGATATATTTCCTCAATCCCTGCTTCCTGAGCTGCAACCAACACCGCCGGATTCATTGTCTTTCCCATCCCTGGCGGAGTCACGATAACGCAGCGCTTCACTCCAGCCACTTTTGCCGGAACTGCGTTCATCAACACCGTGCTGGGGTAAGCAGCCCGACCTCCAGGGACGTATAGACCCGCACTATCGACTGGGGTGTAACGCTTACCCAATACCACCCCATCTTCGTCAAAATGCACCCAAGATTTGGGGACGCGCTGACGGTGAAATGCCTCAATGCGCCGACAGGCGAGCTGGATGGCGCTAAGTAATTCTTGAGAAACCTGTTGGTAAGCGGCATCTAGTTCCGAGCCGCTCACGCGCAGGTCTTCTGGCTTTAGCGTTTGTTGGTCAAATTCTTCGGTGTAGTGGATTAAGGCGCGATCTCCTTGGCGCTTCACGGTCTGAAGCACCTCCCGAACCGTCGCTTCCTTATGAGCCACTTGTTCGTCGTGGGTGCGATCGCAGATCCGCTGGAGTTCGGCTCTTACCTCAGCCTGCTGAGTAATGATTCGCAGCATGGAGTTCGGGATGCTAATCTAGGAGTTGCCTGCTGGAACAAATACTATACTATATCCGCCTTACGGCGATTGTGGTTTATTTGTTCTTGCTTCTCTAGCTTAACCTGGATTTTTAGTAGAATCGCAATCTTGTCAATCTAGGTGCTATATTAGTACATCTAGGATTTTGTCTAATTTACGATAACCTAACTGTGGCTAATACAAAGTCTGCTATCAAACGCGTTCAAATTGCCGAGCGTAATCGGCTGCGAAATAAAGCATATAACTCAGCAGTCAAAACGCTGATGAAAAAGTATTTCAGCACTCTGGAAGCTTACGCCGCCAACCCCACTCCGGAGCTGAAGCAAGAAGTCCAACAACAGATGTCGGCAGCATACAGCAAAATCGACCGGGCCGTAAAGCGAGGCGTACTTCATCGCAATAATGGGGCGCGGAAAAAATCTCGGCTGGCAACACGACTCAAACAGTACGAAATGGCTAAGGCTGAAGGATAAAGGTGAGAGGCGAGAGGCAAGAGGCAAGAGGTTTTTCTTCCTCACTATCTCCGGTTCTCTTCCCCGACTCCCACTCTCCCACTCCCGACTTCCCAGTTAAAAATGCAATTGATCGACTCTCACGTACATCTCAACTTCGACGTGTTTGAACCGGATTTGGAAACCGTGCGATCGCGGTGGCAAGCAGCAGGGGTAGTACGCTTGGTTCATTCCTGCGTTGAGCCATCTGAGTTTGTCAGCATTCAGGCGATCGCGCAGCGGTTTCCCGAAGTCAGTTTTGCCGTTGGATTGCATCCGTTAGATGCCCACAAGTGGACGAAGAGCATGTCAGCAGAAATTTTGTCCCTGGCACGTACTGACGATCGAGTTGTGGCAATCGGCGAGATGGGACTGGACTTCTATAAGGCGGCAAACCAACAGCAGCAGCGAGAGGTCTTTGAAGCGCAACTGGAAATCGCAGCTGCACTCGGCTTACCTGTTATTATCCATTGTCGGGAAGCAGCAGTACAAGTCAGAGAGATATTACAGATAATGAAGCAGCGTCACGGTGAGAAAATTCGCGGGGTCATGCATTGCTGGAGCGGTACTCCCGAAGAAACCGCTTGGTTTCTCGACTTAGGGTTTTATGTTAGCTTCAGCGGCATTGTCACCTTTAAGAATGCTCGTACCGTACAGACAGCAGCACAGATGGTAAGCAGCGATCGCTTGTTAATTGAAACTGATTGTCCGTTTTTGGCTCCAGTTCCCAAACGCAAAGAGCGGCGCAACGAACCTGCTTTCGTGCGACACGTCGCAGAGTTTCTGGCTCACCTGCGCGGGGTAGAACTAGAAGAGATTGCAGCTCAAACAACGGCTAATGCTTGTAAATTATTCGGTTTGTCGGCGTGAAGCAGCGATGAGAGCAACCGCTCGGATTCGCTACACCTGCTGTCATAGGTATATTAAAAACGCCATAATGGTTAAGGAGCATGTATGAAACAATCTTTTACCCCACCGAATAAAAGTTGGGATTTCACATTATTGCGCCGCCTCAACGTAAACTTTTGTCCTTGCCCCTTGACAAAACTTAGGTGAGAAAAAATATAGAAATTATTCTTTTGCTGTAGCAACCGGAATTTGCCGTCCCTACGATCTAATGAGCCAGAATAGACTGCTTTTTTCTTGTAACTGTCAAGTATTTGGTTTCCTGACTCAGAACAACTTTGATTTTTGCTTACGCGATCGCCTCAACGGGAAATTCCGTCAATGGCGATCGTTTAGCTGTTGTCTGCTGAATGTACCCAGAACAGTTGAGAAGTACGACCAACCAAAAGAATTCGCAATTGAGAACTATATGGTATACGGTACGAGCCTTTAGATTCATTTACGGAAAACCAGAAGATGCCTAGCATCGATAATTCCCTGCCCTCGCCTTCATGAATCCACTCCAGTCTTGGGAGTGTCCCAAGGAGAGGAAATGGCATAGGTGAGATAACATTTCCGAATTCCGAATTCACAACGATTCCGAATTCGAGACGATCCGCCAAACACTTTCACTAGCGAGCTTCAAGACGCATGACTACAGAGATATCTAAAGAATCTACCTCCTACTTGCTGCCTGACTTAATCGAAATTCAAAAAGCTAGCTTTCGGTGGTTTCTAGAAGAGGGCTTAATTGAAGAACTCAATAGCTTCTCTCCGATTACCGACTATACAGGCAAATTAGAGCTGCACCTACTAGGTCAAAATTATAAACTCAAACAGCCTAAATACGACGTAGACGAAGCTAAGCGTCGCGATGCTACCTATGCCGTACAGATGTACGTACCGACACGCTTGATCAACAAAGAAACAGGCGAAATCAAAGAACAAGAAGTTTTCATTGGCGACCTACCTTTGATGACAGATCGCGGTACGTTTATTATTAACGGCGCAGAACGGGTAATCGTCAATCAAATCGTGCGATCGCCTGGAGTTTATTACAAATCGGAAATCGACAAAAACGGTCGTCGCACATACAGCGCCAGTCTCATCCCCAACCGTGGTGCGTGGCTGAAATTTGAAACCGACCGGAACGATTTAGTTTGGGTAAGAATTGATAAAACTCGTAAACTGTCGGCACAAATTCTGTTGAAGGCACTTGCCCTCACAGACAATGAAATTTTTGATGCCCTGCGTCACCCAGAATACTTCCAAAAAACGATCGAAAAAGAAGGGCAATTTTCGGAAGAAGAAGCCCTGATGGAGTTGTATAAAAAGCTGCGTCCTGGCGAACCACCAACAGTTTTGGGCGGTCAACAATTACTCGACTCGCGCTTTTTCGATCCCAAACGCTACGATTTAGGGCGCGTCGGACGGTACAAGTTGAACAAAAAGCTGCGTTTATCGATTCCCGATACGACGCGGGTGCTGACACCGACAGATATTTTGGCAGCGATCGACTACCTGATCAATCTAGAGTTTGACATGGGTAGTACCGACGATATCGATCACCTGGGTAACAGACGAGTCAGAAGCGTCGGCGAGTTGTTGCAAAACCAAGTCCGCGTCGGCTTAAACCGCTTAGAACGCATTATCCGCGAACGGATGACTGTCTCGGATACAGATAACCTCAGCCCGACTTCGTTGGTCAACCCCAAGCCACTTGTGGCTGCGATTAAAGAATTCTTTGGCTCTAGCCAACTATCGCAGTTTATGGATCAGACCAACCCCCTAGCAGAGTTGACCCACAAGCGCCGACTCTCAGCACTCGGACCTGGCGGTTTGACACGAGAACGGGCAGGCTTTGCCGTGCGAGACATTCACCCCTCACACTACGGACGGATCTGCCCGATTGAAACTCCAGAAGGTCCCAACGCGGGTTTGATCGGTTCGCTAGCAACTCACGCCAGAGTCAACCAGTACGGCTTTTTAGAAACGCCTTATCGCGAAGTGAAAAACGGGCGGGTTGTGTACGATGGCGCTCCGATTTACATGACAGCCGACGAGGAAGACGATTTTCGCGTCGCCCCTGGAGACGTACCGATCGACGAACATGGCAATCTGCTGGGCGCTCAAGTTCCCGTACGTTACCGTCAAGACTTCACCACCACCACCCCCGACCAAGTGGACTACGTGCAGGTAACGCCAGTCCAAATTGTCTCAGTCGCCACCAGTTTGATCCCGTTTTTGGAACACGACGATGCCAACCGCGCCTTGATGGGTTCCAACATGCAACGGCAAGCCGTCCCCTTGCTCAGACCGGAGCGTCCCCTGGTAGGGACAGGGCTAGAAGCACAAGCAGCGCGGGACTCCGGGATGGTGATCGTCAGCCGTACCGATGGCGAGGTGAGTTATATCGATGCTACCCGCATTCGCGTCCGCGCTGCCAATGGGAGCGAGATCGAATACCAAATGTCCAAATACCAGCGCTCCAATCAGGACACCTGCCTCAACCAGCGCCCCCTCGTCCGTAAAGGCGATCGCGTTGCTGCCGGACAGGTGATTGCTGACGGCTCCTCAACTGAAGGCGGTGAAATTGCTCTGGGACAAAACATTCTCGTTGCTTATATGCCTTGGGAAGGCTACAACTACGAAGACGCAATTTTGATCTCGGAACGGCTAGTACAGGAAGACCTGTATACCTCAATTCACGTCGAGAAGTATGAAATTGAAGCGCGGCAGACTAAACTCGGACCCGAAGAAATTACCCGTGAAATTCCTAACGTGGGAGAAGATGCCCTGCGGCAGTTGGACGAACAGGGAATTATTCGCATTGGTGCTTGGGTAGAATCGGGCGATATCTTAGTTGGCAAAGTTACGCCCAAAGGCGAATCCGACCAACCACCAGAAGAAAAGTTGCTACGGGCAATTTTCGGTGAAAAGGCACGGGACGTGCGCGATAATTCCCTGCGCGTCCCCAACGGCGAAAAAGGGCGCGTGGTAGACGTGCGCGTATTTACCCGCGAGCAGGGCGACGAACTACCCCCTGGTGCCAACATGGTCGTGCGCGTTTACGTAGCTCAAAAGCGCAAGATTCAGGTCGGGGATAAAATGGCAGGGCGACACGGTAATAAGGGGATTATTTCCCGCATTTTGCCGCTAGAAGATATGCCCTACTTACCTGATGGCAGACCTGTAGATATCGTGTTGAACCCCCTGGGCGTGCCCTCCCGCATGAACGTGGGACAAGTGTTTGAGTGCCTCTTGGGATGGGCGGGGGCTAACTTGGGCGTGCGGTTTAAGCTGACACCGTTTGATGAAATGTTTGGTGAAGAGGCATCGCGGTCCATCGTCCACGGTAAATTGACGCAGGCGAGGGAGGAAACCGCTCAAGACTGGTTGTACGACCCAGAAAATCCTGGAAAAATTCAGGTCTTCGACGGTAGAACCGGAGAACCCTTCGATCGCCCGATCACGATCGGCATGGCTTACATGCTGAAACTGGTGCATTTGGTAGACGACAAGATTCACGCCCGGTCTACCGGTCCTTACTCCTTAGTGACGCAACAGCCCTTGGGTGGCAAAGCACAGCAAGGCGGTCAGCGATTTGGCGAAATGGAAGTGTGGGCGCTAGAAGCTTTCGGCGCTGCCTATACCCTGCAAGAGCTGCTCACGGTGAAATCCGACGACATGCAAGGACGGAACGAAGCCTTAAACGCGATCGTCAAAGGCAAGGCAATCCCCCGACCTGGCACGCCCGAATCCTTCAAGGTATTGATGCGAGAGTTGCAGTCTTTGGGCTTGGATATTGCCGTGCATAAGGTAGAAACCCAAACTGACGGCAGTACCTCTGATGTCGAAGTGGATCTGATGGCAGATCCGGCTGGTCGCCGCACCCCTTCCCGTCCCACTTACGAATCCCTCAGTCGCGAATCGCTGGAAGAAGAAGAAATTTAACTAGGGGCTAGAGGCTAGCAAAAGGACAAAGAGGTAAGTATTGCCTCTCGCCTCTCGCCTCTCGCCTCTCGCCAATTACCAATTACCAATTACCTCTCAACATGAGACCAGCAATATCAAATCAGTTCGACTACGTAAAAATTGCGATCGCCTCGCCCGACCGGATTCGGATCTGGGGAGAAAGAACCCTACCCAACGGTCAATTGGTAGGCGAGGTGACAAAACCAGAAACAATTAACTATAGAACGCTCAAGCCAGAAATGGACGGGCTATTTTGCGAGCGTATCTTCGGTCCGGCGAAAGATTGGGAGTGTCACTGCGGTAAGTACAAGCGCGTCCGGCATCGGGGGATCGTTTGCGAGCGTTGCGGCGTGGAAGTTACAGAATCCCGCGTTCGCCGCCATCGGATGGGATTTATCAAACTTGCGGCTCCAGTTGCCCACGTTTGGTATCTCAAAGGTATTCCTAGCTATATTTCGATTTTGCTAGATATGCCGCTACGGGATGTCGAGCAAATCGTTTACTTCAACGCTTATGTCGTTCTCAAACCAGGAAATGCCGAGACTTTAACTTACAAACAACTGCTCAGCGAAGATCAGTGGATCGAGATTGAAGACCAACTTTACAGCGAAGATTCTACTCTCGAAGGCATAGAAGTAGGGATTGGGGCTGAGGCACTAGCCAAGTTGCTGTCGGACATCGCTTTAGAAACAGAAGCAGAAACGCTGCGGCAAGAAATCGGTACGGCAAAAGGTCAGAAACGGGCAAAACTGATCAAACGGCTGCGGGTGATTGACAACTTTATCGCCACTGGCTCGAAACCAGAGTGGATGGTGATGAGTTACATTCCGGTAATTCCTCCCGACCTACGCCCGATGGTGCAGCTTGATGGCGGACGATTTGCTACGTCTGACTTAAACGATCTGTATCGTCGCGTCATCAATCGAAACAACCGCCTTGCCCGCCTGCAAGAGATTTTGGCTCCTGAAATCATCGTCCGTAACGAAAAGCGGATGCTGCAAGAAGCCGTCGATGCTCTGATCGATAACGGTCGGCGGGGACGCACGGTGGTCGGAGCAAACAACCGTCCGTTGAAATCCTTGTCGGACATTATCGAAGGGAAACAGGGTCGCTTCCGCCAAAACTTGCTCGGAAAACGGGTGGATTATTCGGGACGCTCGGTAATCGTCGTCGGTCCAAAACTGAAAATTCACCAGTGCGGTTTGCCACGGGAAATGGCGATCGAACTGTTTCAGCCCTTCGTGATCCACCGTCTGATTCGCGGTGGCATTGTCAACAATATTAAAGCCGCGAAAAAATTGATCCAGCGTAGCGATCCCAGCGTGTGGGACGTGCTAGAAGAAGTGATCGAAGGACATCCAGTCCTGCTCAACCGCGCTCCGACACTCCACCGTTTGGGAATCCAAGCCTTCGAGCCGATTTTAGTCGAAGGTCGCGCTATTCAACTCCATCCTCTCGTCTGTCCGGCGTTTAACGCTGACTTTGACGGCGACCAGATGGCGGTTCACGTACCTCTATCTTTGGAATCGCAGTCAGAAGCAAGACTATTGATGCTAGCTTCTAATAATATTCTGTCTCCGGCAACAGGCAGACCGATTATTACTCCTAGCCAAGACATGGTTTTAGGCTGTTACTACCTGACTGCAGAAAATCCCAACAACAATCGCGGCGCTGGCAGTTACTTTGCCTCCTTAGATGACGCGATCGTAGCTTACGAGCAAGAGCGAGTCGACCTGCACGCCAAAGTGTGGGTACGCTACGACGGCAAAGTAGAGACGGCGAAACCAGACAGCGAGCCTTTAAAGGTAGAACAGCAAGGCGATGGCACTGTGACTAAACACTTCCGTGAAAGACGAGTCCGAGAGGATAGTAGCGGCAACCTACTGTCTCAGTTCATCCTGACAACCCCTGGTCGGATTATTTACAACAAAGCAATTCAAGACTCCATCAGCTAGGAGCAAGGAGTCAGGAGTCAGGAGTGAGGGAAAACAAATATCTCTCGCTCCTCGCTCCTCGCCCCTCACTCCTCTCTAATCCCCAACCCCCCATCCCTAATCCCTTAAGAAACATGGCAGACGGTAAGGAATTTATTTTTCGCAACCGCGTAGTTGGTAAAAGCCAGCTGAGAAATTTAATTGCTTGGTCGTTCACGACTTACGGCACTGCTCGCACGGCAGTCATGGCAGATAAGCTGAAAGACTTAGGATTTCGCTACGCAACGAAAGCAGGGATTTCAATTAGCGTTGATGATTTGATGGTTCCACCTTCTAAGCGATCGCTCCTAGAAGCTGCCGAAGCCGAAATTCGTGCCACGGAAGCGCGCTACCAAAAAGGAGAAATCACCGAGGTCGAGCGTTTCCAAAAAGTGATCGACACGTGGAACAGCACCAGCGAAGCCCTTAAAGATGAAGTGATGAATCACTTCGAGCGCACGAATCCGCTCAACTCGGTACACATGATGTCCATATCTGGGGCGCGGGGTTCGATCGCTCAGGTGCGGCAGCTGGTAGGAATGCGCGGGTTGATGGCAGACCCTCAAGGGGAAATTATCGACTTGCCGATTAAAACGAATTTCCGCGAAGGACTGACCGTAACCGAATATATTATCTCGTCCTACGGGGCAAGAAAGGGATTGGTAGATACAGCATTGCGGACGGCAGACTCTGGCTATCTGACGCGACGCTTGGTCGACGTATCTCAAGACGTGATCGTGAGAGAAATCGATTGCGGTACGACCCGCGCCATCCCCGTGCGCCCGATGATGGATGGCGATCGCATTTTGATTCCGATCGGCAATCGCTTGCTAGGTCGGGTAGCGGCAGTTGACGTCATCCACCCAGAAACGAAAGAAGTTTTGGTGCAGAGAAACCAGCCGATTTTTGACGAATTGGCACAGGCAATCGACAAAGCAGGCGTTGAAGAAGTAATAGTGCGATCGCCCCTCACCTGCGAAGCAGCGCGGTCGGTCTGCCAGCACTGCTACGGTTGGAGTTTGGCACACGCCAAGATGGTCGATTTAGGCGAAGCAGTGGGGATCATTGCCGCGCAAAGTATTGGCGAACCTGGCACGCAGCTGACCATGCGTACTTTCCACACGGGCGGCGTGTTTACCGGAGAAGTGGCGCGACAAGCACGGGCAGAAAAAGACGGCACGATTCGGATGCCACGCAATCTCCGCAACCGTCCGTTTAGAACCCGCCACGGTGAAGACGCGCTGATGGCAGAAAATAACGGGACCCTGACTTTGGAGCTTGCCAATGGTAGCAAAGTGAATATTCCTGTCAACCAAGGTTCGATCGTCTACGTCAATGACGGTCAGGCAGTCACGGTCGGACAACTGATCGCTGAAGTCCCTGTAGGCAACCGTACCACCAGAGTTAACACGGAAAAAGTGACGAAAGACGTGGCTTCGGACTTGGCAGGGGAAGTCAAGTTTGCCGATGTCGTTGCGGAGGAAAAAACCGATCGCCAAGGTAACACGACGACTACCGCAGCCAGAGGTGGTTTGATCTGGATCTTGTCTGGAGAAGTGTACAACTTGCCCCCAGGTGCAGAACCAAGCGTCAACAACGGCGATCGCGTCGAAGCTGGTAGCGTCCTAGCGCAGATGAAACTGACTAGCGTGCATGGGGGTGTGGTGCGCTTGCCCCAACCCTCTGATGGAGCGCGGCAGCGAGAAATTGAAATCATTACTGCCTCTGTAGTCTTAGATACAGCCACCGTGCGATCGGAAAGCTACCAAGGTCGCGAGCATTACACGATCGAAACCAACAACGGTCAGCAATTCTCGCTCTTAGCGACCCCGGGCACAAAAGTGCAAAACGGTCAAGTTGTTGCAGAACTAATTGACGATCGCTACCGCACTGCTACTGGGGGAATTATTAAATTTGCTGGTGTGGAAATCGGCAAAAAAGGTAAGGCGAAGCAAGGCTACGAAGTCGTCAAAGGCGGAACCTTGTTGTGGATTCCTGAAGAATCTCACGAAGTCAATAAGGATATTTCCCTATTGATTGTCGAAGACGGTGCGTATGTCGAAGCTGGTACGGAAGTCGTGAAGGATATCTTCTGCCAGAATAGCGGCGTTGTCACCGTGACGCAGAAAAATGACATTTTGCGCGAACTAGTAGTGAAGCCAGGGGAATTGCTAATATTAGATGACCCAGAAGCGGCACTCGGCAGAGACGGAACTTTAGGTCAACCTGGAGAAGAAATCGTCCCCGGACATACGCTATCGGAGCTGCGTTATATCGAGTACATCGAATCTCCTGAAGGTCCGGCTTTACTGCTACGTCCCGCGATCGAATACGCCGTACCAGATGTCCCTCCCGTACCCAGCACGCAATCAGTTAACCAATCGGGTCGCCGCATTGAGTTGCGATCGATGCAACGTATCGCCTTCAAAGATTCCGAGCGGGTGAAGTCAATTGAAGGGGTAGAACTGCTGCGGACGCAATTGGTGCTGGAAATCGAGCAAGACACGAGCGGAGAACACGGTAGTTCGCCCATGGTGGCAGATATTGAATTGATCTCCGATGCGGAAGATCCGGAACTTCAGCGCTTGCAACTGGTGATTTTGGAGTCTTTAACAATCCGCCGCGATGTAGCCGCCGATGCTACCCAAGGCAGCACTTCGACCACGCTGCTAGTGGAAGACGGGCAAAATATTCCTCCTGGCGCAGTCGTAGCGCGAACGGCAATCCAGTGCAAAGAAGCTGGAGAAATCCGAGGCATTCGCGAGGGTGCGGAAGCCATTCGCCGCATTCTGGTGTTGCGAGAAGGCGATCGCTTGTCCGTTCCGACCAAAGAACGTCCTCACGTCAAAATCGGCGACTTGGTCGTAGCAGGAATGGAAATCGCTCCTGGAGCAGTTGTAGCTGAATCCGGTCAAGTGCTGGAAATTAAGAAAGCGACAGGAGATAAAAAGGCACAAGAACAACCAAGCGATGGAGCGTTGGTCAGTAACGCTTATGAAGTGGTCGTGCGCGCGGGTCGCCCTTATCGCGTCAGTAACGGTGCGGTATTGCAAGTCGAAGACGGCGAACTCGTTCAACGAGGCGATAATTTGGTACTGCTGGTCTTTGAACGGGCGAAAACTGGAGACATCATTCAAGGTTTGCCCAGAATTGAGGAGCTATTAGAAGCACGCAAACCAAAAGAAGCGTGTATTCTTGCCCGTGCTGGCGGTACGGTAGAACACAATCGGATTGAGGATGAAACTGTTGCCATCAAAGTGATTGAAGATTCCGGCAATCTCACCGAGTATCCGATTGGACCCGGGCAAAATGCCATTGTCTCCGACGGAACGCACATAGAAATAGGGACGCCCCTGACCGACGGTCCGGCAAATCCCCACGAAATCTTGGAGATCTTCTACAATCGCAATGCTGCTGAAGGTGCTTATGCTAGTGCGTTGGAAGCATTACAGCGGGTGCAGACATTCCTCGTGAACGAAGTCCAATCCGTGTATCAATCCCAAGGTATTGATATTGCCGACAAGCATATCGAAGTGATCGTGCGTCAGATGACATCCAAGGTGCGGATCGACGATGGTGGCGACACGACCATGTTGCCAGGGGAGTTGATCGAACTGCGGCAAGTCGAGCAGGTCAATGAAGCGATGAGCATCACTGGCGGGGCGAAAGCACAGTATACGCCAATGCTGTTGGGTATCACCAAGGCATCGCTGAATACGGATAGCTTTATCTCGGCGGCTTCGTTCCAAGAAACGACTCGGGTACTGACTGAAGCAGCGATCGAAGGTAAATCTGACTGGTTGCGGGGTCTGAAAGAAAACGTAATTATCGGACGCTTGATTCCAGCAGGAACTGGTTTCAACACCTACGAAGAAGTCAGCATTACCAGTAATGACGATTTCGATACCATGTCAACTAGCGTCTTTGATGACGGTGACGATGCCATTGATGTCGTTCTCGACGATCGCACGGCTCGCGCCTACAACCTAGAAGGAATGGGAGATAGCTTCGGTTTCGATCGCAGTTCTGCCATTCTGGATGAAGATGACGATCTGATGATCGATGACTCTTCAGCTGGCGACATGGATGATGACGATGATGATGATGATGATGACTTCGACGACGATGAGGATATCTAAATAAAAAACAGGGTGGGCATTGCCCACCCTTTCTATTTTCTGTAGCAACGCGAACTTCTGTTTTCCCACAAAAAAAATCTTATTTGAGCGAAGCGCTTTGCAACTCTCCCGTGCGGACGGAAAGTTGTTGAGTTTGACTTCCCCGCCGGACTTTCACTTGAATCGCCTGACCGACTTGAGTATCCTCAACCAAACTTTGTAACTGTTCGGCTTTCGTAATATTCTGTCCGTCTACTTGGACGATAACATCTCCCCGACGCAACCCAGCAGCAGCAGCGGGCGAGTTGGGTAAGACTCGTACTACCAATACGCCGTTCACTTCGGGAATTTGAATCGCCGAATTAGGATCGCTGTTGTTTTGCCTTGCCAATGTGGGGGTGAGGGTTTCCATTTGTACCCCAATATAGGGATGGGCGACTTTCTCACCTTTAATTAATCGATCTTTGATCGCTTTGGCTTTGTCAATCGGAATTGCAAAACCGATACCCATCCCGTCAGCGCGAATCGCCGTGTTAATGCCGATAACTTCGCCGCGATCGTTCAATAGCGGACCGCCAGAATTACCAGGATTGATCGCCGCATCGGTTTGAATGAAATCTAGCCGCTTGTCGGGAATCCCGACTTGGGCGCTAGAACGCTTCAGGGTGCTGACAATACCAAGGGTGACAGTATTATCTAATCCTAAGGGGTTGCCTACCGCGATCGCCCAATCTCCTACCTGGACCCTGGATGAATCTCCCAAGGGCGCTATAGGCAAATTTCTGCCATTGACTTTAATTACTGCCAGATCTGTAACTTCATCTACACCTTGGACTTGACCTTCCAAGACGCGCCCATCTTTTAAAGTTACCGTTACTTTATCAGCTTGCGCCACGACATGGGCATTCGTTAAAATCTCGCCGCTAGGATCGATAATGAAACCAGAACCCAATCCTTGCAAACGCTCTGGTGGTAGCTGCTGGGGAAAGTTTTCGCCAAAGAAGCGCCGGAAAAATGGATCGTCGGAAAACGGATCGGGCAGGCGGCGCGTAATCGTGCGTTCTGTGTCGATGCGTACTACTGCTTGTCCGACGCGGTTAACTGCCGCAGTCACGAAGCTATTTGGCTGGATGGCAGCTTTTTGAGATGGAGCTGGTGGTGTGGGAACTTGAGAAATAGTTGCTTGAGGTACTGGATCTGCTTGTGATGGTAGTACCCGCAAACAACCGCTTAGAATTACACCTATAACAATCGCCAACACATAAGTACTGAGTTGGCGGATATACTGCTTAAATTTTCCTAATCGCATAGAGTCAATCGCTCAGTCAATCGAAATCAGTGAACGGTTATCAGAGAACAGGGAACGGGGAACGAGGAACTGAGAATAGGGAAGAAGTCGTAAGTCAGTCAGATAAACGCACGTAAACAACTTCTTACCACGCACCACTTACAACGCACCACGCACCACGCTTTTACAAATAACCAACAACCCTCTTAGGGTGTTATATCTAATATTTTGGCAAAGCTTGTAGCAGATAGCGGAAAACAACTCAATTGCTCTAGGCTAGAATTTGAACTAACTTTATTAGCGGGTGCGATCGCGCATGAACGGCACAGATAAACTGACAAAAAGCTCCTCGTCAACTGCTAGGACTGAAGTCCTCTCCTCCTCTACTGACTTAGATCTCAGCCACAGCCACGTTCGCGAGCAAGGATTGGCTCATACTCACGCTCACGTCCATAGTGAAGAATCTTTACGCGGTATTATCAATCGGCTTTCTCGCATTGAAGGGCACATTCGCGGGATTAAAACTATGGTGCAAGAAAACCGCGATTGTCCTGAGGTATTAACGCAGATTGCAGCCGTCCGCGGGGCGCTCGACCGCGTTGCCAGAATGATTTTGGACGAGCATCTGACTAAGTGTATCGCCAGAGCCGCTCAAGTAGGCAATTTGGAAGACGAGATTGAAGAGTTGAAAAAAGCTTTGGATCGATTTATCCCCTAAGCTAAAATCGCACTTTATACAACTGGAATAATTCTCCTGCTTGCCGTGCCACAATTTTAGCGCCAGTAGCTTTAATCGTTTTTTCCCACTCCGATATAGGTTCTAGAAACACTTCTGCACCCAAGTAAGTCTCTAAAACCGCCCAATCTTCTGCTAAAGGTGTTTCGGGGTTGAGAATGTCGAAAACAAAAAATCCGGTTGGTTTCAGCACCCGCTTGACTTCTGCCATGACAATACTCCAGTACTCGCAGGGAAAATAGCAGCTAAATCCAGTGGCGATCGCTAAGTCAAATTGTGCTGGAGAGTAGTTTAACTGGTGGGCAGGTCTTAGTTCGACACCCTTAAATAACTTCGAGTTCAACTGCGGACTGCGAGCATTCAAGGTATCCCGCGCCACTGTACTGATCTCTTGACCGTAAAAAAATGCCTGCCATTCTATCCAAGGATAGATCAGAAAGCTAACACCGCAGCCAATATCTAAACAGGATTGATTTTTTTGTGGTTGAGCAATTTCCCAGAAAGGAGAAGCCAGTCTGCCAGCCAGAATACCAGTTTTCCACTCGTGAAATATCGGCATTGCTTGTACTTCTGGCGGGAGTGCCAAATCTTGACCCTGATACTGTCGGTTAAATCGATACCCTACTTGCTTGACTGTTTCTTCCCAATTTTTCGCTTGAAAGATGTTGCTGCTGTGAAAGCTATGCGAATCGGAGTTACTGTTGCTCGATCTGGACATGGTAGAAAAATAACTAGCCTGCTATTCTTTCATTTCTGGCTCAAAACCCAAATAGCCCCGTGGAGTGATTATCCAATCGGCGTAGGTGCGAGTACTAGAATTGCCAATTAATACCGTAGATAGCATATCGACAGGCAAATTGACGAACTTTTCTAAGGTCGTCAGGTAAATTTGTTCGTCTTGACGGTAAGCCGCACGGACGATCGCGACTGGAGTATTTGGATCGCGGTATTGTAAGAAACGATCTCTGGCTATTTGTAGCTGATAAACGCGAGATTGCGATCGCGGATTGTAAATTGCCGTGACAAAATCAGCCATTGCTGCGGCAATCAAGCGCTTTTCAATGACTTGCCAAGGTGTGAGTAAATCGCTCAAGCTGATGGCGCAAAAGTCATGCATTAACGGCGTACCCACGCGAGCGGCGGCTGCTTGCAATGCTGTAATTCCAGGAAAAATTTGCACTTGAGGCGTGTTTCCATCCCAGCCTCCAGCTTGCAATTCTTCCATTACCAACCCTGCCATACCGTAAATGCCGCAGTCTCCTGAAGATACCACTGCCACTGTCAAACCCCATTGCGCCAGTTCGATCGCTCTTTGGGCGCGCTGTCTTTCTTGGGTGATGGGTAAAGTTTCGATAACTTGCTGGGGTTGTAGCAGTGTCGCAATCAATTCTATGTAGAGAGAGTAACCGATAACTGCGTCAGCAGCCGCGATCGCGCTTTTGGCAGCTGGGGTAATTTGCTCGATTGCACCAGGTCCTATCCCCACGAGAAATAGTTTACCAGGACGACCCGTGTATTCGATTTCTGATTGGGCGAGCGCGATCGTAACTGCACCCTGAAGATTTTGATTTGCTATTTCTGAACCTAGATTTTCAGTTGTGCTATGGAAAATTTGTTTTGTCACTAATAAGGTTTGAGAGTTGGCAGCACATAGAGCCGCAGCTTCAGCAACGCTAGGAGTTCCGACTTCTCGTTCTACGACTGGCGAGGGGTTGGGGACGGAAATCGCGCCCAAAATTTCGGCGGGGAAAGTCCGTAAGGGAAAATTGTAGGCGTGGCACAACTCTACTAACCCGACTTCATCAGCTTTAAGGTCAATCGTAGCAATCCCCGCGATCGCATCTGCGGCAAGTTGATTTTCTCGACAGACTTGCCCAATGGCAGCTTCTATAAGTTGTCTGGAGGTTCCCCGTTCGCATCCGATTCCCACCCACAAGACGCGGGGATGCCATTGGATTTGAGGGGTAGATCGTTGCGCGTCCTGAATGATGCGTGGAGTAATCCAAATTTTGGCTTTTGCGTCAGAAAGTACTTCAAAACTCAAATTTGACTGCCGGACGCTAGCTGTGGTTTGCCACAAGGTAGAACCAGCCTCTTGAATGACTTGCACGAGTTCGCCACGAACTACTGCCGCACTCACTTCCGTCCAATCTCCTCTACCTTTATGCCATCCAAAGGGAACGCCCAATAAATCTACAGCGGGTAATTCTAAACTTGTAGAAGCGCTGGTTAATATGGGAGTTGCATCGATAAGCTGGGCAATTAGCTTGGTGAGATTGTCAGCCCCACCTTGATGTCCGCCACATAGACTGATAACAAACTTTCCTGTTTCATCGACTACCACAACTGCCGGATCGGTGGCTTTATTTTGCAATAAAGGTGCAACGAGCCTCACAACTGCTCCAGTTGCCAAACAAAAAACGAAGGCGCGGTGAGATTGCCAAAGTTTGGCTACGTGAGATTTGAGCGAACCTGAGTATGCTTGCACTCCGGCAAGACTCGCTAAGGACTCGGGAACCCAAACTGCACTATTAGCTTGACAAATAGGCTGCAATCGACCTACACCAATAGGAGTTGTGGCGATCGCGCATAAAGGTTGAAAATCTTGCAGTAACACAATCCTTCGAGCTAACGCATGGATGTATAAAAATAACGGGCGAGCGACGCTCACCCTACCCGCGAACCATTACAAATGACCGATGACCGATAACAATTATTGCCAAGAATCGAGATTAAAAGCTTGAAATCCTTCCCGTTCTGCTAAAGCAAACATGCTTCCCAGTTGATACCAAACCAACAACCCAGTCAGTAACGTCAGGGGAACGGCAAAAGCATAAGACATCACGATCGGGAAGCCAAAAATTTCAATCCCAGAGGCAAGAAAGATGCAAACACCGACAGCCATGCCTAAAAAAGGGAAAATTAATTGTCCGGTGCGGATCTTAGCTATCGTATCCGCATCGGTGGCGCGATCGCTCGACCATTTTTGTAGCAGTTGTTTGAGCGTACCAGAAAACGCCGTTCCAGAAGTCAAGGCGACAAACAAACCTGCAACGAGCAGGAAATAAGGCGGAGTGGACGGGTAAAACATGGGAGATACCTTTTTTGTTTTGATGGACGAAAAGAG
>ERZ1066120.233-NODE-233-length-57059-cov-7.975212_pt1 | contig 57059 bp, 43 predicted proteins | sample MGYA00382767_ERZ1066120 | MGnify/ENA primary metagenome ERZ1066120 (study PRJEB33369, sample SAMEA5778350) | biofilm metagenome | biome: Industrial cooling water; feature: Water cooling tower basin; material: Biofilm | place: United Arab Emirates | collected...
GCGCTGTGGCGGGAGCACGACAGCGTGCTCCAGTTCCTGGCGTTTCCGGACATCAAGGTGCCGGACGATCGCCGCGCGCAGATCTACGAGGCGCTGGCGCTGGTCAACGAGCAGATGTGGATCGGCCATTTCGAGCTGTGGTCCGCGACCGGCGTGCTCCTGTTCCGCCATGCCGCGGTGATCGACGGCGAGGAGCAGGGCACCATGTCGCTGGCTGCGGCCGAGCTGCTGGTCGAGAGCGCGATCGACGAGTGCGAGCGCTTCTATCCTGTGTTTCAGTTCGTGCTGTGGGGCGGCAAGAGCCCGCGCGACGCGCTCGCGGCCGCCATGGTCGAAACCCAGGGCGAGGCGTGACCCCGAACGACGCCGCCGGCCGGCTGTTGCTGGTCGGCTGCGGGGCGATGGCGGGGGCGATGCTCGGGCGGTGGCTGGCGACCGGCCTCGATCCCGAGCGGGTCACCGCGGTGAGCCCGAGCGGGCGCGCCATGCCGCCCGGCGTGCGGGCGCTGCGCGAGATTCCTGCGGAGCCGTTCGACACCGTGCTGCTCGGCTTCAAGCCGCAGCAGCTTCCCGTCGTCAGGCCAGGCCTCCACGCTGTTGCTCCGAGGACGCTCGTTTCGATCCTCGCCGGTGTCGAGCTCGCGATCCTGCGCACGCTGACCGGGGCCGGCGCGGTGGTGCGCGCCATGCCGAACCTGCCCGTCGCGATCGGGAAGGGCGTGGTCGCGCTCCACGGCGATGCCGACCCCCGCGTCGAAGCTCTGATGCAGCCGCTGGGCTTGGTCGAGCGGATCGCGGACGAGCGTCTGTTCGACGTCGTGACCGCCCTGGCAGGCAGCGGTCCGGGGTTCCTTGCCCGCTATATCGACGCGACCGCGGCCGCTGGGGTCGCACTCGGATTGCCCGAAGACCAAGCCGCCCGGCTGGCGCTGGCCACGGTCGAGGGATCCGCGATCCTCGCCGCCCGGTCTGGCGAGAGTCCCGCCGCGTTGGCGGATCGGGTGGCGAGCCCGGGCGGATCGACGCGCAAGGGACTGGATGTGCTCGACGCCAACGATGCGTTGGTCCGGCTGGTCACCGCCACGCTGGCCGCGGCGACGCGGCGCAATGCGGAACTGGCGAGCGCGGCGCGGGCGGGCTGAGCTCAGCCGCTGAGCGCCGCCACCTGGCTTCGCGCCTCTTCAGGGATCAGGCCCTCCAGCACCGCCCAGAAACCCGACACGGCGTGCTGTCCCGCACGCGCATAGGCAGCGGCGATCTTTTGCCGCCCCTGCTCGAACAGCTCGTCCTCCAGCTTCGCGCCTGCGGACGTAAGCCGCAGGAGGCGCTGTCGCCGGTCGCGCTCGCCCGTCCGCGTCTCGACCAGGCCGCGCTCGGTCAGCTCGTTCAGGACGCGGCCGAGCGACTGTTTGGTGATCGCCAGCAGCGAGAGCAGCTCGCTGACCGTTAGGTCGGGCTTGCGGCCGATGAAGTACAAGGCGCGATGATGGGCGCGTCCCAAGCCTTGCTTGGCAAGATCGCGGTCGATCGAGCGAGTGAGGTGCGACTGTCCGAAATACAGGAGCTCGAGGCCGCGGCGCAGCTCGGGTTCGCGCAGGAATTGGGCGGAGGCGGACGGGGCTGCGGCAGGCATGTTGACCCGTCTAACCAGCGGTCCTACGCCACGGCAACCCTGTTTCTCCAGAGAGTTGGACCGCAATGCACGCCCCCGCCGCCCCGGAGTTTCGCCTGGAGCCGCACCCCCGGCCCGTGGACGAGGCGACCCGGGCGGAGCAGCTGACGGACCCGGGCTTCGGCCGCGTGTTCACCGACCACATGGCCGTGGTCGGCTACAGCGCGGACCGTGGCTGGCACGATGCGCGGATCGTCCCACGCCAGCCGTTTACGGTCGATCCGGCGTGCGCCGTGCTCCATTACGCGCAGGAGATCTTCGAGGGGTTGAAGGCCTATCGCCAGCCGGATGGCGGCACGGCGCTGTTCCGGCCGGAGGCGAACGCGCGGCGGTTCCAGGCGTCGGCGCGACGCATGGCGATGCCCGAGTTGCCGGAGAGCCTGTTCATCCGCTCGCTAGAGGCGCTGGTCGCGGCGGATCGCGACTGGATACCCGATACCCCGGAGGGCGCCCTGTACCTGCGTCCGTTCATGATCGCGAGCCAGGCGTTCCTGGGCGTGCGGCCGGCCTCCGAGTATCTCTACATGGTGATCGCCTCCTCGGTCGGGGCTTACTGGAAGGGCGGGACGCGCGCCGTGTCGTTGTGGGTCAGCCACGAATACACCCGCGCCGCGCCGGGTGGGACCGGCGCCGCCAAGTGCGGCGGCAACTATGCCACCTCGCTGGTCGCACAGGCGGACGCCGTGCGTCGCGGACATGATCAGGTCGTGTTCCTTGACGCGACCGAGCGCCGCTGGGTCGAGGAGCTGGGCGGCATGAACATCTTCTTCGTCGGCCGCGACGGCACGATCCGCACGCCGCCGCTGACGGGTACGATCCTGCCGGGGATCACGCGCGATTCGTTGATCCAGCTCGCGCGCGACGAAGGCTTGACCGTGCGTGAAGAGCCCTATGCGATCGACCAATGGCGCGCGGATGCCGAGAGCGGGGCGCTGGCGGAGGCGTTCGCCTGCGGCTCGGCGGCGGTGGTCACGCCGATCGGGAGCGTCGCTGGACCCGACTACGCGTTCCGGATCGGCGGCGGCGACACCGGACCGATCACCGCGCGCCTGCTCGCCCGGCTGAGCACGCTCCAGCGCGGGATCGGCGACGACCCGCATGGTTGGCGACACAGGCTATAGGGAAGGGCTTTTCGTTCGCGCCTGCGCCGCTATAGGCGCAGCCCGGGCCGATGGGGCGTCGCCAAGCGGTAAGGCAACGGTTTTTGGTACCGTCATACGCAGGTTCGAATCCTGCCGCCCCAGCCACCCTCGCTATCTCTCAATGAAAATCATGGCTGCGGATCGGGATGACGTCCTCGGGGTCGCAGCCGGTGCGGAAGGGCGGGTGGTAGAGGCTGCGGGGCTTGGGCTTCCACCCCGGCTCGCCGCGATCGGGTGAGCCGCCGCTGCCGGGCCGCGCCAGGCGGGGCATGTCGATATCGCCGACCTGGCGCAGCATGCCCGTGTAATCGTGGATGTGGTCAGCGATGACGTGGATGACTTCAGCCTCGCGCTGCACCTTGCCCACCACGCTGATCATCGCGGACGACATGACGACCGTCCGCTGCTTCTCGAACCGATCGGGCCAGAGAATGATATTGGCGACGCCCGTCTCGTCCTCGATAGTGATGAACAGCACGCCCTTGGCGCTGCCCGGCTTCTGGCGGACCAGGATGATGCCGGCGACCTCGACACGGCGGCCGTCCTTGATCGACTTGAGGTCGGCGCATGTGCGTATGCCTCGCTCAGTCAGCTCCTCGCGCAGGAAGAAGAGCGGGTGCTCGCGCAGCGTCAGCTGGGTGGAGCGATAATCCTCGACCACCTCGCGCCCCGCGGTCAGCGGGGTCAACTCCACCGACGGCTCGCGCCGTTCGACCGCATCGAGCAGCGGCAGCGGCTTCTCGCCCAGCCCCCGGATCGCCCATAGCGCCTGGCGGCGATCGAGCCCGAGCGCATGGAAAGCGTCCGCCTTGGCGAGCTTCTCCAGCGTCGCGAGCGGCACCTGGGCCCGCCGCCATACATCCTCGACCGAGGTGAAGGGCCGCTCGGCCCGCTTCGCGATGATGCGCTCTGCATCGGGCGTAGAAAGGCCGTGCACTACGCGCATGCCGAGCCGTACGGGCAGCATCGTCTCCTCGCGATCCACCCAGCCGCGGGCGCGCAAGGCGGGGTCCGACACCTCCGCTTCGGTCAGGAATGTGGAGCGCCGCCGCGGTCCGGGCTGGTCGGCCAGCAGACGCGTGTCCCAGTCGCTGTCGTTGACGCACACCGGGCGGATATCCACGCCGTGCTCGCGCGCGTCGCGCACGATCTGGGCGGGCGCGTAGAAGCCCATCGGCTGGGCGTTGAGCAGGGCGGCGCAGAAGACGTCGGGATGATGGCACTTCATCCAGGACGAGGCATAGGCGATCTTGGCGAAGCTGGCGGCGTGGCTTTCCGGGAAGCCGTAGGAGCCGAAGCCTTCGATCTGCTTGACCAGCCGCTCGGCGAATTCGGGGCCGATGCCGTTGCGGGCCATGCCGGCGATCAGCTCCTCTTTGAACTGGCCGACGCCCTGCGTGTATTTGAACGTCGCCATCGCCTTGCGCAGCTCGTCGGCGCGGGCAGGGGAGAAGCCGGCGCCCTCGATCGCGACCTTCATCGCCTGTTCCTGGAACAACGGCACGCCCAGCGTCTTCTCCAGCACCGCCTTCAGCCGGGGGCTGGGATAGTCGAACTCGATCGCCGGGTTGGCGCGCTTCTGTTCGCGACGCTTGAGGTAAGGGTGGACCATGTCGCCCTGGATGGGGCCGGGCCGCACGATCGCGACCTGGATGGCGAGGTCGTAGAACTCCTTGGGCTTCATGCGCGGCAGCATCGCCATTTGCGCGCGGCTTTCGATCTGAAAGGTGCCGAGCGTGTCGGCCTTCTGGATCATGGCGAAGGTCTCTGGATCGTCGATCTGCAGCGCGGCCGCGCCGAGCGTCAGATCGACCCCCTTGTGCGCGCGCAGCAGGTCGAAGGCGCGGTTCATGCAGCCGAGCATGCCCAGGCCGAGGATGTCGACCTTCATCAGGCCGAGCTCCTCAATATCCTCTTTCTCCCATTCCACGACCCAGCGGTCCGGCATGGCGGCGGGCTGGATCGGCACGATGTCGTGGAGCGGATCCTTGGTGAGCACGAAGCCGCCGGGATGCTGCGACAGGTGCCGCGGCGTGCCGATCAGCTCGCGCGCCAGCTCCAGCGTCAGCGCCAGGCGCGGGTCCGAGCGGTCGAGGTTGAGCGCGTCGACATGGCGGTCGGCGACGCCTTCCTCCGACCAGCCCCACACCTGGCCGGCAAGCGCGCCCGTCATGTCCTCTGGCAAGCCGAGCGCCTTGCCGACCTCGCGCACCGCGCCGCGCGCGCGGAAGCGGCTGACGACCGCGGTCAGCGCGGCATGGTCATGGCCATAGGTCCTGTAGATCCACTGGATCACCTCCTCGCGGCGCTCATGCTCGAAATCGATGTCGATGTCGGGCGGCTCCCGCCGGTTTTCGGAGATGAAGCGCTCGAACAGGAGCTTGTGCTCGATCGGGTCGATGGAGGTGATGCCGAGGACGTAGCAGATGACGGAGTTCGCCGCCGAGCCGCGGCCCTGGCACAATATGCCCTGGCTGCGCGCATAGCTGACGATCGAGTTCACCGTCAGGAAGTAGGGCGCGTATTCCATCTGCTCGACCAGGCGGAGTTCGTGGTCGAGCAGGTCGATATAGCGCTGGTCGGGAACGCCGTTGAAGGGGGGCTTCTGGAACAGCGCGTGGAGCGCGTTGCGGGACAGGGCGTCGAGCGCGGCCTGCGGCGTCTTGCCGCTGATCACGATCTCTTCGGGATATTGGTAGCGGATTGCGCGCAGGGAGAAGGTGCAGCGTTCGACGATGGCCTCCACGGCCGCGAGCGCTTCGGGGTGTTTGGCGAAGCGCCGCGCCATCTCGGTGGGCGGTTGCAGGCATCGGTCGGCGGACCGCTCGCGCCGAATGCCCAGCGTGTCGATGGTGCGCTTCTCGCGGATGGCGCTGACCACGTCCTGCAGGCGCCGGCGGTCCGGATGGTGGTACAGCACGTCGCCGGTCGCGAGCGGCGTCAGACCAAAGCGGCGCGCCTCGGCCGTGAGGGCGTGAAGTCGCTTGGCGTCGCCCGGCCGGCGCAGATGCGTAAGGCAGACATGGCCCCGATCCGCGCCGAAGATGTCGGCCATCCAGCGCAGCTCGGTCTCGCCCGCGCCGTCGAGGTCAGGGACCAGCGAGGCGACCAGCCCATCGGCATGGCTGGCCACGTCCTCCCAATGCAGGAAGCACCGGCCCTTTTCGCCATGCTGCGTGTCGGCGCGGGCGTTGCCGCGGGTGAGGAGCTTCACCAGGCGCGACCAGGCGGCGAGGTCCTCCGGCCAGACGAGCAGGGAAGCGCCGGTGACGAGGTCGAGCCGACAGCCGACGATCAGGCGGATGTCGATGCCCTGATCGCGCTTGATCTCCTCGGTCGCATAGAGCGAGCGGACCAGCCCCGCGACGGAGTTGCGGTCGGTGACGCCCAGCGCGGGCATCCCCATCTCCGCCGCCGTCGCGAACAGTTCCTCCGGGGAGGAGGCGCCGCGCAGGAAGCAGAAGTTCGTGGTGGTCTGGAGCTCGGAGTACTGCATCGCGGCCCAGGTCAGCGTGCGTGCATGAACCAGCGCAGGTCGCCGGTTTCGGAGCGTAGCCCGTCGCCTCGGCGGTAAAGCCAGAAGCGGTCGCCCGCTTCATCCTCGACGCGGAAATAGTCGCGTACGGCCAGCCTCTCGGCCGTGCGGCGCCACCATTCGCCGGCGATGCGCTCCGGGCCTTCGGCGCGGACGATGCGATGCGACTTGCCGCGCCAGGTGAAGCGGCGGGGCGGTTGATCGGGTAGTTCGGCGATGACATGATCGATCTGCTCCGGGCGGCGCAGCAGGCGCGCAGGGCGGGGCCAGCGGGGGTGCCAGGGGTGGTCGGGCTCGCGCGCGTCCAGGCGGCGTACGTCATCCGGCTTCATCGCTGGGACTTGGGGCGCAGGCGGATCGAGTGCGGGGACCTGGGTCTGGCTGCGTTCAGGCACGTCGCTCTCGACCGGAGCGAACCGCCACAGCCGGGCCATGCCGATGCGGTTGGCGAGCGTGTCGACCAGCGGGGCGAGGTCGGGCGCGGTCTCGTCCGCCAGCGCAGGCGCGAGCGACTCCGGCGCGAGCGGATCGGCGCGGCGGACGCGGAGCGCCATGGCGTCGATGCCGTAGCCGGGCTCGATCTCCTCGATCCGGCGCAGCGCGAGGCGCAGCAGGTGCGCGGCGTTGCGGGTCGGACGTGCGAAGCCGAGGTGCAGGCGCTGCGGCACGCCGTCAACGCGGGCCGCGACCAGCTCCACCGCGCGGGCGCCTTGCCCGGCCTCGGCGAGCGCACGGCAGAGGCGCGGCATCAACTCGCCGAGCCAGTGCTCGATCGCCTCGGGACTGGCGATCGGCTCGGCGAAGCGCTGCTCGACGACGATGGCCGCCGGCGGGATCACGGGATCGAGCGGCTCGGGCGCGTCGTCCAGCGCCTGGTCGAGGCGCAGCGCGATCGCCTGGCCGAAGCGGCGGACCAGCGGCGCGCGCGGCATCGCCAGCAGCTGACCGACCCGGTCCACCCCCAGCCGCGCCAGCAGCTCCAGCGCAGCCCCGTCGAGCCGGAGCGCAGCCACGGGCAGGAGGCTGACAGCTTCGCGTTGTGCGCCGGGCTGCGCCAGCGTCACCGGACCGTTCGCGCCATACCGCGCCAGCGCCCACGCCGCGCCGGCGCTGTCCGCCACCGCGATGCGCGCGGTCACGCCGCGGCGCGCCAGGAGACGCAGGAGGCGACGGGCGAAGCGCGCCTCGCCGCCATGGAGGTGCGCGACCCCGGTCAGGTCGATGAACAGCCCGTCGGCGTCAGAGATGGCGACGCAGGGCGCCCAGCGGCGCGCCAGCAGTTCGGCGAGACGGCGCAGGTCGGCGGCATCGCCCTCCGGATCGGCGTCGCGCACCTCCAGCCCCGGCACCTGCGCGCGCGCCATGGTGAGCGCGATCCCGGGCGTCAGGCCCAGCGCCCGCGCGGCAGGATTGACGGCCGCGACCTCCACGCGCGAGCCGGTCTTGCGGGCGGTCACCAGCGGCGGCTCCTCGGGCGGCACGTAGAGCGGTTCCGCCGGCATACCCTCGTCGCGACACACGCGCCCCACGACGCTGCCCAGCGTGCGGCCGGTCTGGAAGAAACGGCCCTGACCATAAGTGGGCGCGGTCGGCGCGCTTTTGCCGTGATTATCGGGGTGCGGCCCTTCGCCCGGGAACTGGACGGCGGGCATGGCGGCGAGCTGCGCCAGGCTGGGTGGGGCGATATAGCCTGCCTCACCGCCATGCCCGTCGCGCGCGCTGCGCCGCGGGCTCTTCATGGCCCGACGCACCAGCACGTCCTCGCCAGGTCCATGGACGGGCGGCAGGGCCGCGGCACGGGCGAGCGACAGCGGCGCGGGCGGCGCGTCGTTGCGGTAGCGGTCGCGTTTCGCCTCACCCCGGAGCGCGGCGCCGCGCTTGGCCTTGGCGGGGGCGTCCTCGCCGGGGAACTGTAGCGGAGGCAGGGCGGCGCGCTGGGCGAGGCTGGGCTTCACCTCGTCGGACGGCATCGGGCGGAAGGGGTGGTCGATCACCTCGCTCTTGCGCGACAGCTCGCCCGAGCGAGGTCGCTGGTGGGCGGGCAGCGCGTCGATCGCGCTCTGCAGATCCTCACCCATCCAGCCGCGCGTGCCTGGCCGAAACAGCGGCTCGGCAGCCTCGGTGCGCCGCGAAAGCTCGCGAAGGGGAGAGGGAGGGGCGACGCGCTCCTCGGGCGGGCGGCTTAATCCCTTTCGAAACGGATTGTTCGCCGCGACGCTGGTCCGGCCCAGTTCGCGCTGGGGCGGGCGCTGGTGGTGCGGCATGGTCCCGATCGCCGCCTCCACCTCTTCGCGCGTGTCGGCGAGCCCGCTGCCGGCGAGGTCGGAACGCGCCCACCGCGCGCCGGGGCGCCAGCCGCCCTCCTTGGGCACCGAGCAATGCTGCGCGCGCTCGGCCGCGGCCTCCGCGCCCAAGGCTTCGTAAAGGGCGCGGCTGTCGGCTTCAGCCGACGGCGCGTGCCGGCGCTCGATCCGCCGCAACCGGTCGATCGACCAGTCGGGCAGGTAGAGCGAGGCGACCCGCTTCATCCGGAGCCTCCACGTTAAGTTCAAAGGGATCACCGCCACGCTGGCGGATGCATTGCAGCCGCCAGCAGGCAGGGCCGAGCCCGTCCCACGGCACAGGCAGGGACGGCGCGCTCGCGACGCGCCAGCGGGTAACGGCGGCCGAGGGCACTGTGAACGGATCGTCGCCGTCGCGGGCCGGACGCTTGAGCAGCAGCGCGACGGTGCGCCCGCCCTCGGCCGCGAGCTGGAGCCGACGGGTCGATGCCATGGCGACGCGCTTCGCCTCCCCGATCACGGCGGCGAGACCGCGGTGGCGCAGCCCGTCCTCCATCACCGCGAGCAGCTCGGCATCGTCGCGCGCCTCGGCATAGAGGACGCGGGAGGGGTCGAGCCCCGCCTGATAGAGCCCGGGCGCGAACAGGTCGCGCGATCGCACCGCCCAGAGCACGGGGCCGGTGGTGCGCGCGACGATCCCGGCGATGAACAGCACCGCGGCAGCATCGTCGCCCCAGCCTGCGCCTTGGCCCACCATCTCGTGCAGCGCGTCGAGCCGGATGCCGCCATCAGCTAGCCTGCCGTCGAGGAGATCGAGCCCGAACGGCAGCACTGGATGCTCACGCGACCCGCCGCCATCCAGGGTGCGCAGCGTCTCGCGCAATTCGGCGATGGAGGGCACGGGTAAGGACACGACACGACTCGCAACAGCAATCGTTCGTGATTTGTTCCTTTCCGCCCGATTGAGTCAATCGGGTGCTCGCAACCTTTGTTGCGGCCTCGGCTAGGCTGGGTATCGCGTCTTCAGCACCGACCAGGCGGCGCGCAGACCGAAAGCGTCGCCGCCCTTCGGTCGCCCCGCCCTGGCCGCCGGACGCCAGGCGAACACGTCGAGATGCGCCCAGGCGATCTCCTTGGGCACGAAGCGGCGCAGGAACAGCGCGGCCGTGACCGCGCCCGCCATCCCACCTTCGGGCGCGTTCTGCAGGTCGGCGATGTCGGACTTCAGCATCTCGTCATAGCCGTCCCACAACGGCATCCGCCAGAGCGGGTCGCCCACGGCCGTCCCCGACGCCAGCAACGCGCCCGCGAGCGCGTCGTCGTTGCAGAACAGCGGCGGCAGGTCGGGCCCGAGCGCCACGCGCGCCGCGCCGGTCAGCGTCGCATAGTCCAGGATCAGCTCGGGCTTGCTCTCCACCGCGCGGGTCAGAGCGTCGCCCATGATCAGGCGGCCCTCGGCATCGGTGTTAGTGTTCTCGACCGTCAGCCCCGCCCGGGTGCGGAGCACATCCCCGGGCCGAAAGGCGGCGCTGCCGATCGAATTCTCCACCGCCGGGATGAGCATGTGCAATCGCACCGGCAGCCGCGCCGCCATGATCAGGCCGGCCAGCGCGAGCGCATGCGCGGCTCCGCCCATGTCCTTCTTCATCAGGCGCATGCCTGCTGACGGTTTGATGTCGAGCCCGCCCGTGTCGAAGCACACGCCCTTGCCGACCAGCGCGACGCGGGGGTGCGCGGCATCGCCCCACTCCAGCTCGATCAGGCGCGGGTGCCGGTCCCTGGTCGCCGCCTGACCGACCGTGTGGATCATCGGATAGCCCTGCACCAGGGCATCCCCGCGGGTAACCGTAATTGTCGCGCCGTGCCGCTTGCCCAGCGCCTCGGCGGCCGCCTCCAACTCGGCGGGCCCAAGGTCGCTGGCCGGCGTGTTGACGAGGTCGCGCACCAGCGCCGTCGCCTCGGCGATCCGCACCGTCTCGTCGAGCCCGGCCGCATCCGGGGTGAGCAGGATCCGTCCTTCGCCCTCGCTCGCCTTGCGGTAGCGGTCGAAGCGGTACTGGCCCAGCAGCCAGCCCAGCGCCCCCGCACCCGGCTCGCCGTCCGCCAGCCGATAGCTTCCCGGCGGCAGGAAGCCGCCCATGGACGCGAAGCGCCAAGGGGAACTGGGCGGCTCGTCGCAGACCAGCAACGCCGACCAGTCCTCAGCGCCGTCGCCGGGCAGGATCGCCCGGTCGCCCGGCTTGCCCGTCAGTTGATGGGCGGCGACGCAGGTGCGGACGCGCGCCGGCTGGAGAGCCAGCCAGCGCTCCCAGTCGTTCGGCGGGACGACATGGATGGCACGCGCGGGCTGGCCGCGATCGGGCTGCAGCAGGGCTGTGAAGGCGCTCATTGTGCGGGCGAGACCATGAACTGCTCCCAGCGGCCCTGTGCGCCGGGTTCGGCGAAGGTCGCGATCGTCAGCGCCCGGCCGGGATAGGTCACGCGGAAGCGGCGCGCGACGAAGCCGCCGCGCAGCCGCGCCGGACCCGCCTGGGTGAAGCTGAGCGGTTCGCCGAGCGGGCTCAGGCTCGCGCTATAGTCGGCGAGCGCAGTCGGGGTGAAATAGAAGCGGGCGTTCTCGGTCAGCCGGGCCGCGTCGGGCGCGCCGTCGCGGAGCTGGTCGAAAAGCATGCGCGCCGCCGCCAGCGCCGCCGCATCCTCGACGTTCGCGGGCGGCAGCACGATGCGCGCGAGCCCGTTCGCAATGCGGGTCGCCGCGTCGGAGAAGGAGCCGTTGGTCAGGACCGTGACCGCGGCCTTCTGTTCCGGATAGACCATGTTCTGCAGCAGGAAGCCGACCGCGCCACCGGAATGCTCGAGCACGCGCCGGCCCTCGCGGTTGGAGATCATCACGCCAAGACCATAGCCACTGCTCTCGCCATTGGTGAGCTTGACCGGCGTCTCCTGCTCCGCCCAGTCCTCCGCCGGGAGCAGGGGCGCGCGGGACAGGCGGGCGACGTTCCATTTCGCGAGGTCGCCTGCGGTCATGGCGAGATCACCCGCGGCGTAGAGCCAGCCGCGCGCCGCCGGAGGCTCGAGCCGCACCGGCCCGAGCGCGAATCGCTGGTAGCCCTGTGCGTAGCCGGGGCCGACGGCATCGTCCTGATCGACCGCGCGGATGCCGAGCGGGGCCAGCAGGCGCTCGCGCATGAGCTGCAGGATCGGCTGGCCGCCGAGCTTCTCGGCGATCCGGCCGGCGACGACGTAGCCGGTGTTCGAATATTGCCACTGCGCGCCGGGCTCGAAATCGAGCGGCTTCCTGGCCCAGCGATCGAGGATACCCTGCGGCTTGGTCGCGCTCGCCATCGCGGCGAAGCTGTAGTCCTGCGGCCAGTAGTCCTGCAGGCCGGAGGTGTGGCTCAGCAGCTCCCGGATCGTGATCCGCTCGCCGCCGCTGACCCCGGGGAGATGCTTGGCGACGATGTCGTCGAGCGACAGCTTGCCCTCGTTCTCCAGCTGCTGGAGCACCGTCGCGACGAACTGCTTGGAGATGGAGGCGATCGGGTAGATCGTCTCCGTCCGGGCGACCGGGATCGCTTCCGCCTGCTTGCCATACGCCCTGGTGAGCACGGTCGCCCCGCCGCGCACGATGGCGATCGAGGCGGAGGGGACACCGGTGTCTGCCAGCGTGGTGGTGACGAGCCGATCGACCTGGGCCTGTTCGGCCGGCGTTAGCGCCTGAGCAAGGAGCGGGGCGGGGGTGAGGAGGGCAAAGGCGAGGGAAAGATGGCGGAGCATAGCTGAGCATAGCCACGCATTCCCGCTCTCGTCACCCCGGGCTTGACCCGGCGTCCCGGTTCTTCGGCCGGTTCGGGGCAGCGGGATCCCGGCTCAGGGCCGGGGTGACGACAATTGGTGGACGCCGTAAAGGTCGTGCTCGTCCGCATCCTCGATCGCGACGGGGACGATATCACCGGGCTTCAGCCCGGCGGCGTCGCGCAGGAACACTTGGCCATCGATCTCCGGCGCGTCCGCCTGGCTCCGGCCGGTCGCACCGCCGTTGTCGTCAGCCTCGTCGATGATGACCTCGACGATGCGCCCGATCTTCGCCTGGAGCTTGGCGGCGCTGATCGCGGCGGTCTTCTCCATCACGCGGGCGTAGCGCTCTTCCTTGACCGGCTCGGGCACATGGTCGGGCAGGTCGTTCGCCGCCGCGCCCGCCACGGGTTCGAACCGGAACGCGCCGACGCGGTCGAGCTGCGCCTCGTCCAGCCAGTCGAGCAGATACTGGAAATCCGCCTCGGTCTCGCCGGGAAAGCCGACGACGAAGGAGGAGCGGATCGCGATGTCGGGGCAGACCTCGCGCCACCGCCGCAGCCGCTCCAACACCTTGGCGTCGTTGGCGGGGCGCTTCATGCGGCGCAGGACTGCGGGCGCCGCATGCTGGAAGGGGATGTCGAGATAGGGAAGCACCAGCCCCTCCGCCATCAGCGGAATGACACTGTCGACGTGGGGGTAGGGGTAGACGTAGTGCAGCCGCACCCAAGGCGCGATCCGGCCGAGCTCGCGCGCGAGGTCGGTCATCGCGGGTACTACCTCGCGACCCTGCCACATCCGCGGCTCCCGCCGGATATCGATGCCATAGGCGGACGTGTCCTGGCTGATGACCAGCAGCTCCCGCGTGCCCGCCGCGACCAGCTTTTCCGCTTCGCGCAGGATCGCGTCGGGGCGGCGGCTGACAAGGTCGCCGCGGAGCGACGGGATGATGCAGAAGGCGCAACGGTGGTTGCAGCCCTCCGAAATCTTCAAATAGCTGTAGTGGCGCGGGGTGAGCTTGAGGTCCGTGTCTTCGACCGCGGCACCGGGCACGAGGTCGAGATAGGGCGAGCGCGCGGGCGGGGCGGCGGCATGCACCGCTTCCACCACCTGCTCGTACTGATGCGCGCCGGTGATCGCGAGCACGTCGGGGAAGCGGGCGCGGATCGCGTCGGCCTCCTTGCCCATGCATCCGGTCACGATAACGCGGCCGTTCTCCGCGATCGCTTCGCCGATCGCTTCCAAGGATTCCTCCTTGGCGGAGTCGAGGAAGCCGCAGGTATTGACGAGCACCACGTCCGCCCCGGCGTAATCGGGGGACATGCGGTAGCCCTCCGAGCGGAGCACGGTCAGGATCCGCTCGCTGTCGACCAAGTTCTTGGGACAGCCGAGCGACACCATGCCGACGCGCGGCGGGGAGGGGAGAACGGTGGCCATGGGAGGCGGGCGACATAGGCGAAAGGCCGCGCAGTTTCCACCCGTTCGCCCCTAACTTGTCGACGCGCGTCCTTCGCTCGATAGGGCAGGGCGGCCTACGACCACTTCAGGCCGAACGGAGGAGAGGTGCTCTATTCGCTACGACCGCATCCCGATCACCCGCCGCTGACGGTGAGCGGCGTAGCCGTAGACGTGCAGCGTGACGGCGCTGCCTTGCGGCTTCGCTACGCGGTTGACGGAGCGGACCGCGTCGTCTGGCCGAAACCCGCGTCGCCGGAGCGCGGGGACGAACTCTGGCGCACCACATGCTTCGAGCTATTCCTCCGCTTCGACGACGACGAGCGTTATGTCGAGTTCAACTTCTCCCCGTCCACTCGCTGGGCAGCCTACGCCTTCGAGGCGTATCGCGACGGGATGGCGGCCCTGGCGCGTGAGCGACCGCCGATGGTCGAGCGTCTTGGCGACGGCGTGGTGGTCGACTGCGACCTGGGCGGACTGCCGCATGGCGAGCTCGCGATGGCGCTGACCGCGGTCGTCGAGGAGGAGGGCGGCGTGAAGTCGTTCTGGAGCCTCGCTCACCCGCCCGGCGCGCCCGATTTCCACCATCCGGCTTGCTTCGTGGCGCGGCTGCCCTCACCAACGGCCCCATGAAGTTCGGGATCGATCGGCTCCTCTCCGAGCCGGAACTGCTGACATCGCTGCAAGGTCGGCGCGTGGCGCTGCTCGCGCACCCCGCCTCGGTCACGGCGGACCTGACCCATTCGCTCGACGCGCTGGTCGCGGCCGGAGTGCGCGTGACGGCCATGTTCGGCCCGCAGCACGGCGTGCGGGGCGACCTGCAGGACAACATGATGGAGAGCCCGGACTATACCGACCCGGTCTACGGCGTTCCCGTGTTCAGCCTGTATGGCGAGGTGCGGCGGCCGCGCGGGCAGTGGATGGGCACGTTCGACGTACTGCTGGTCGACCTGCAGGACGTGGGCTGCCGCATCTACACTTTCGTGACGACGCTCCTTTATGTGCTGGAGGCCTGCGCGGAGCATGGCAAGGCGGTGATCGTGCTCGATCGGCCCAACCCCGCAGGGCGGCCGGTCGAGGGCACGACCTTGCGGGGGGGTTGGGAGAGCTTCGTGGGGGCGGGTCCGATGCCGATGCGGCACGGGCTGACGCTGGGCGAGCTGGGGCGATGGTTCGTCCGGCATTTCGGACTCGACGTCGACTACAGCGTGATCGCGATGGAGGGCTGGCGGCCTGACGACGCGCCGGGTTGGGGCTGGCCGCCCGAGCGGGTCTGGATCAACCCGAGCCCGAATGCCGCGAACGTCAACATGGCGCGCGCCTACGCCGGCACGGTGATGCTGGAGGGCACGACCTTGTCCGAGGGGCGGGGCACGACGCGGCCGCTGGAGCTGTTCGGCGCGCCCGACCTCGACGCCCGCGAACTGCTGGCGACGATGGAGCGGATCGCGCCGCAGTGGCTCGCCGGCTGCACGCTCCGGCCGATCTGGTTCCAGCCCACCTTCCACAAGCATCAGGGCCAGCTCTGCGCCGGGCTATTCCTCCATGCCGAGGGCGCGGCTTACGACCACGCCGCGTTCCAACCTTGGCGGCTCCAGGCGCTCGGCTTCAAGGCGATCCGGACGCTCCGGCCCCACTACGAGCTGTGGCGCGACTTTCCGTACGAGTACGAGTTCGACAAGCTCGCCATCGACGTGATCAACGGTGGCACGGAGCTGCGGGAGTGGGTCGACGACCCAGCGGCCGCCCCCGGGGACCTCGACGCGATCGCCCGCCCGGACGAGGAGGCGTGGGGAGAGGAGCGGCAGGCGGTGCTGCTATACTAGTCCGTCATGCCGGCCCTGTGCCGGCATCCACGGTGAAGTTAGGGCTGACCTCTTAGAGAGAGGTTTGCGTCAAGGACGAGGGTGGACCCCGGCACAAGGCCGGGGTGACGAGAATCAGCCCTTCTTGGCGCTCTTCTTCTTACCCTGCTTCTTTTTACCCTCCTCGCCCTTGATCGCCTTGGCGATGGCCGGGCCGCCGACGATCGCGGCCGCGCCTGCCAGCACGGCCGCGCCGATCGCGGCGGCGACGCCGGGCCGCTGCTTGATCGTCCGCTCGGCGTTCTCGATCAGCGCGTCGGCCTTACCGCCGAACAGCTTGCCGCGCCCCTGGGTGTCAGCGGCGTCGTTCGCGGCCCCTCCAGAGCTCGGCTGCGCCACGGCCGGGCCTTTCTCGGCGGCATCGTCGCCGCCGCGGTCGGACGATCTGGTCGCCGCAGGTTGAGCCTGGGTGACCTCGTCCTGCCCGTCCTCATGTGCGTGGGCGTGCTTCATCGCGGTATTAGGGATGCTCGACATGGCTTGCTCCGATGATCGAGGTTACAATCGGATGACAGCCGCCAAGGTTCCTATTCAGATGGGGCGTCGCGTTCGCACGGCTCGAAATCGCCAGTTTCCAGATTGCGGATGAATGCTGACCCAATCGGCGCGTCCACCCAGCTAAGCCAACTATCGTCCCTGTTTAGCGCCGCGCCGACTGCAACATATTGAACGGCGTTGTCTCGCTCCTGATCGGCAAGCGTCGCTTCCTCGCTGGCGCGCACGCGCCAGCCGCTATCGGGAAAGCGGTCGCCCTCATGAGTCATGTCGGGTTCTTCCCGGTAGATGTAATCGACTGAGCATTCTCCGCGCAGGATGCAAGCATCTACAAGGCAGCGCTCCCAATATCCGCGATGGGGTGGCGCGGGCGGCGGAGCGCAGGACCGCTCGGCGGACCAGTCGATGTCGATGACATACGAACGGTGAAATTTGATTGGAGAGCCGGGGCGCAGTTGCGGCATGTCCACGGGGTCATTCGCCAGCTTGCCGATCAGCACATCACCATTGATGCGAAGCACTTCCACCCACATGCGCTCTGCATCCCACTCGTCACCTGCCGGGATCGACTGGATAGTAAGCTTGACCAAGTCACCTGGTTCGATCGCCAGCAACTCGTTCTCGGACGGCAAGAAGAAAGTATACGGCGCGCCTGCGGCTATGGGACGCGGATCCTCGACGCGATAGCTGCCCAGCCAGCGGCGCAACCGCCCTCTAAGCCAGCTCGCTGCCATCAATGCTTGCGCGTCAGCTCGCGCATCGCGTCGTCCAGCCCTTCCAGCGTCAGCGGGTACATGCGGTCGTTCATCAGCTGGCGCACGATCTGCACCGACTGCGAATAGGTCCATTGCTGCTCGGGCACGGGGTTGAGCCACACCGCGGCCGGATAGGTGTTGGTCATGCGCTGGACCCAGATCGCGCCCGCTTCCTCATTGAAATGCTCGACCGAGCCGCCCGGATGCGTGATCTCGTACGGGCTCATCGAGGCGTCGCCGACGAAGACGAGCTTGTAGTCGTGCCCGTATTTGTGGAGCACGTCCCAAGTCGGAGTCCGCTCGGTGAAGCGGCGGCGGTTATCCTTCCACACACCCTCATACGGGCAGTTGTGGAAGTAGAAGAACTCCAGGTTCTTGAACTCGCTGGTTGCGGCGCTGAACAGCTCTTCGCAAAGCTTCACATAGCCGTCCATCGAGCCGCCCACGTCGAGGAACAGCAGCAGCTTGACCGCATTGTGCCGCTCCGGCCGCATCACGACGTCGAGCCAGCCCTGGCGAGCGGTGCCGTCGATGGTCGCATCGATGTCGAGCTCGTCGGCCGCGCCCTCGCGCGCGAAGCGGCGCAGCCGGCGAAGCGCGACCTTTATGTTGCGGGTGCCGAGTTCGCGCGTCGAGTCGAGGTTCTTGAACTCGCGCTGGTCCCAAACCTTGATCGCGCGCTTGTGCTTCGACTCGCCGCCGATTCGCACGCCTTCGGGATTATAGCCGCTGTTCCCGTAAGGCGAGGTGCCGCCGGTGCCGATCCACTTGTTGCCGCCCTGATGACGACCCTGCTGTTCCTCGAGCCGCTTCTTGAGCGTCTCCATGATCTCGTCCCAGGAACCTAGCGACTTGATCTGCTCCATCTCCTCGGGCGTGAGGAACTTCTCGGCGACGGCACGCAGCCATTCGGCGGGGACCTCCGCCTCCTGCTGACCCCAGCTCTGGGCGACGCCGCGGAACACCTTGGCGAAGACCTGGTCGAAGCGGTCGAGCAGGCCCTCGTCCTTCACGTAGGTCGCGCGGGCGAGATAGTAGAAGTCCTCGGGCGTGCGCTCGATCACGTCCGCCTGAAGCGCCTCCAGCAGCACCAGATGTTCTTTCAGGCTGGCCGGGATGCCCGCGCCGCGAAGCTCGTCGAGGAAGCTCAGGAACATGCTCCCGCCATAGCGGGCGCGGGACCGCTTGGGAAATGGGCTAGGGCGCGGTCGCGTCGGGCAGATAGGCGTCCATCAGCGCGCCGACCATGTCGGGGCTTCGGCCGGTCAGCTCGGCCGCCGGGCGGCCGCCATAGATGAAGCCGGCGATGGGATAGATTGAGCCGCCTAGCCCGGCGCTGTCGCGATACCAGACCTTGACCACGCTCCAGTCATTTTCGGGCGATACGTCGAACAGGGTCACGTCCTGCTCCGCATGGCCCTGCTCCCCATTCTGACGCGACCAGTTGGCGTGGGTGAGCAGCACGACGCGCTTTTCCACCACGCGCGATACGACGGCGACATGTCCGAACGGCAGGCGGCTCGTCTTCTCGAACACGATCACCGCGCCGGGCTTCGGCCTGGAGCCGCGGGCGTAGCGGCCCTCGGCCTGCTCCCACCAAGTCCAAGCGTCGCCGTAGATCTGGATGCCCGACGCCGCGCGCGCGAACGGCACGCATTGGCCGACATAGTCGAGCAGCGATCCGACGCGGGCGTGCGCGGGGGTCCAGGCCAGCGCCAGGGCGGCCGTGAGTCGGAAAAGCGTCGCCATCCGGACCACGTTACACCCGCCATGCTTACCGCCGCCTTGCCGAAGGTCAGGCCGGTATGGGTTCGGCGCGGTTCAGGGGCGGTTGGCCTGACGCTTGGCCATGAACGCCAGCCGTTCGAACAGCATCACGTCCTGCTCGTTCTTGAGCAATGCCCCGTGGAGCGGCGGGATCGCCTTGGTCGGGTCGCGGTTCTGCAGCACCTCGAGCGGCATGTCCTCGTGCAGCAGCAGCTTGAGCCAGTCGAGCAGTTCGGACGTCGATGGCTTCTTCTTCAGGCCCGGCACCTCGCGGACGTCGTAGAAGATGTCCATCGCCTTGGAGACGAGGATCTTCTGGATGCCTGGGAAGTGGACGTCCACGATCGCCTGCATCGTCTCCCGATCGGGAAACTTGATGTAGTGAAAGAAGCAGCGGCGCAGGAAAGCGTCGGGCAGCTCCTTTTCGTTGTTGGAGGTGATGACCACGATCGGCCGCTCGGCCGCGCGAACCGTCTCCTTGGTCTCGTAGACGTGGAACTCCATTCGATCGAGCTCCTGAAGGAGGTCGTTCGGGAACTCGATGTCGGCCTTGTCGATCTCGTCGATCAGCAGGACGGGCGGCTGGGGTCGCGTGAACGCCTCCCACAGCTTGCCCTTGCGGATATAGTTGGCGATGTCGTGGACGCGCGGATCGCCGAGCTGGCCGTCGCGCAGCCGGGCGACCGCATCATATTCGTACAGGCCCTGCTGCGCCTTCGTGGTGGACTTGATGTTCCATTCGATCAGTTCGGCGCCGGTCGCCTTGGCGATCTCATAGGCAAGCACCGTCTTGCCGGTGCCGGGCTCGCCCTTCACCAGGAGCGGGCGGCGGAGCGTCACCGCCGCGTTGACCGCGACCTTCAGATCCTCGGTCGCGACATAGCTCTGCGTACCCTCGAACCGCTTCATGCCTTTGTCCCGCTGTCTCGTGCGAGGCGAGGCGATGGCCTATCGCGTTGCGGCGCGCAACTCCTACTCGCGGTCCCGCGCGCTCGCCCGCGCCTCCAAGAGGCCCAGCAACCCGCGATGCTGGGCGAAGAGCTGCTGCGCGCCGAAGCCGATCGCGCGTTCGGCGGCCTTGCTCGCGTCGAGCGCCGCCAGAGTGTCCGCCAGGTCGGGCAGGGTCGTCGGCGGCAGGGCCACGCCGAAGCGGTCCGCGGCGGCCGTCAGGACCGGCCGGAGATCATGCCAGTCGATCACCAGCGCGGCAGCGGCGCCCAGCCCGACGCCGACGCGCTCCGACCGGGCGAGCATCTCCAGCGCGTGCCGCTCCGCCGTCAGTGCGGCGGCGGTCTGCGCCTGTCCCGGCGTGGAGGGGAGGGGGCCGGCCGCGGCGGTCAGCTGGACCAGGATGGCGCGTTCGGCCGCAAAGGCGGTGACCGCCTCCTTAAGCCAGGTCGCGGCGGGGGAGGGCGCGGCCAGCGAGGCGACGATCTGGATCAGATCGGGGCGGGTGCTGTGAACGGCGCAGAAGGCGTGTACCGCGTCCCCGAGATCGCGCGCGGGCACGCGCGGCGCGAGCAGTCGGGCGAGGTGCGGGTGCGACCTGGCGCCGTCGACTTCGGCCAGTCGGGCGACCAGATCGGAGGCCTCGCGGGCCGAAAGTGCAAGCTGTTCCGCCACTTGATCGCCTCCGCCAGGGGTGTCCGGCCGTGACCGGGCGTTTAACTTAGCCTTGGACCTATACCGAAGGGCGTAAAGACGCGGTTGATCCCCCGGTAACCCGCCCGCAACCGGACTGGACGGCGGCACGGCTCACCGCGATAAGCCGCCCTTCCTCCTGGGAGACGATGGGATGCGCGCATGGATGGCGGGATTGGCGTTTCTGGCCGGCGGGAGCGCCGCCGCCATGGCTGATACGCCCGCCAAGCCCGGCGACCTGACGCTCGAGCGGGTGTTCGCCAGCCCCGACTTGTCCGGGCAGCAGCCGCAGTCGCTGCGGCTGTCGCCCGACGGCGAGCTGCTGACCTCGCTCCGGCCGCGTGCGGACGAGAAGAACCGGTTCGACCTCTGGGCGCGCGATACGCGGACCGGCGAAGAACGGATGCTTGTCGACTCGAAGCGGGTCGGATCCGGCGCGGAGCTGTCCGAGGCCGAGAAGATGCAGCGCGAACGCGACCGGAGCATCACGGGCAAGGTCGGCATCGTGAACTATCTGTGGTCGCCGGACGCCCGCACTATCCTGGTCCCGCTCGACGGCGACCTGTTCCTGGCCGATCGCACCGGCGGCGTGCGCCGCCTGACCGCGACGCCGGGCGGCGAGCTCAACCCGACCGTCAGCCCCGGCGGCCGCTATGTCAGCTTCGTGCGCGACCAGAACCTGTGGGTGCAGCCGCTCGCCGGCGGCGGCGAGGCCCGGGCCGTGACCAAGGGCGGCGGCGGCACCGTTCATTGGGGCGAGGCCGAGTTCGTGGCGCAAGAGGAGATGGACCGGCGCACCGGCTATTGGTGGTCGCCCGATGACCGCCGCATCGCGGTGGAGCGGTTCGACGAGGCGCCGGTGCGTACCTTTGTCCGCGCCGCGATCGGGGCGACGGGCACACGCACCTTCGAGCAGCGCTATCCGGCGGCCGGCACGCCTAACGTGCTGGTCGAGCTTTGGGTGATGAATGCCGACGGCACGGGGCAGGTGAAGGTCGACCTCGGGCCGGACCCCGACATCTATCTCGCCCGCGTGGACTGGACGCCCGACGGCAGGACGTTGCTCGTTCAGCGCCAGAGCCGCGACCAGAAGGTGCTCGACATGCTCCGCATCGACCCGGCGACGGGCCGGTCGAGCGTGCTGTTCACCGAGCGTGCGGGCGCGCGGAGCTGGATCAACCTGACCGACGCCTATCGCCCGCTCGCCGACGGGCTGCTGTGGCGCTCGGAGCGGGACGGCTACGGCCACCTCTATCGCTGGCGCGGCGGCAAGTGGACGCAGCTCACCAAGGGGCCCTGGGTCGTGACCGACCTGGTCGCCGTCGACGAGGCGAAGGGGCGCGTGGTCTTTGTCGGCAACAAGGACGACGTGCTCGAGCGGCACGTCTATGCGGTCGACCTGAACCGGCCGGCGGAGCCGACCCGGCTGACGGAGCGCGGCTATAACCACAGCGCCGTCGCCGATCCGACCGGCGAGCGGCTGATCGTGTCGCGCTCCAGCCCGAGCCAGCCGACCCAGGTCTATCTGGCCGACGCGAGCGGAAAACGGCTGACCTGGATCAACGAGAACGCGGTGCGGGGCGACCACCCCTATGCGCCCTATCTGACGAGCCACCGGCCGTCGCAGTTCGGCACGATCAAGGCGGCGGACGGCACCGTCCTGCACTACGAGATGATCACGCCGCCGCTGGAACCGGGCAAGCGGTATCCCGTGTTCTTCCAGCATTATGGCGGACCGAACAACCAGTCGGTCTCCCGCAATTGGGGTGGGGCGCTGCCGCAGTTCCTGGTCGATCAGGGCTGGGTCTTCTTCCAGCTCGACAATCGTGGCTCGTACAACCGGGGCAAAGCCTTCGAAGACCAGATCTATCACGCGATGGGCGGGGTCGAGGTCGCCGACCAGCTCGCGGGCGTGGCGCATCTGAAGACGTTGCCCTTCGTGGATGCGTCCAAGATCGCGACCTATGGCTGGTCCTATGGCGGGTTCATGACGCTCAAGATGCTGGGCCAGCACCCCGGCGTGTTCGCGGCGGGGGTGGCAGGCGCGCCGGTGACGCTGTGGGAGCTGTACGACACCCACTACACCGAACGTTACCTCGGCGATCCGAACAAGGACAAGGACAGCTACGCCCTGTCGAACGCGCTGGAGGACGCGGCCAGGATCAAGGACCCGCTGCTCTTGATCCACGGCATGGCGGACGACAACGTGTTCCTCGACAACTCGACCGCGCTCGCGGCGCGGCTGCAGCAGCAGGGCACGCCGTTCGAGATGATGCTTTACCCCGGTCAGGCGCACGGCGCCGTCCGGTCGGGCGTGGGCGCGCATGTTTGGAGCACGATCCTGCGCTTCCTGGACCGTGAGGTGAAGAACCGGCCGGCACGCTAGGTTGCGCCGGGGCGGGACGCCACCTAGGTCCGGCGCGAGGACGGAGACGAAGCATGGGTTATCGGGTGGTGGTCGCGGGCGCGACCGGGAATGTCGGGCGGGAGATGGTAAACATCCTCGCCGAGCGCGAGTTTCCGCTCGACGACCTCGCTGTGCTCGCCTCCTCGCGCTCGGTCGGCGACCCCGTCGACTATGGCGAGAGGGGCAAGCAGTATCGCGTCCAGAACATCGAGCATTTCGATCCCACCGGCTGGGACATGGCGCTGTTCGCGATCGGATCGGAGGCGACCAAGGTCCACGCGCCGCGCTTCGCCGCCGCGGGCTGTACGGTGATCGACAATTCGTCGCTCTACCGCATGGACCCGGACGTGCCGCTCATCGTCCCGGAGGTGAACCCGGAGGCGATCGGCGGCTATGCCAAGAAGAACATCATCGCCAACCCGAACTGCTCGACCGCGCAGATGGTGGTCGCGCTGAAGCCGCTCCACGACGCGGCGCGGATCAAGCGCGTGGTTGTCGCGACCTATCAGTCCGTCTCGGGCGCGGGCAAGCAGGGCATGGACGAGCTGTTCGAACAGTCGCGCAACATCTTCGTCGGCGACCAGGCCGAGCCGAGGAAGTTCACCAAGCAGATCGCCTTCAACCTGATCCCGCACATCGGGGATTTCCTGGACGATGGCTCGACCGCCGAAGAGTGGAAGATGGTGGTCGAAACGAAGAAGATCCTCGACCCCAGCATCAGGGTGAACGCCACCTGCGTGCGCGTGCCGGTGTTCGTCGGCCACTCCGAAGCGATCAGCATCGAGTTCGAGGACGAGATCAGCGCCGCCGAGGCCCAGCGCATCCTGCGCGAGGCGCCGGGCGTGATGCTGGTCGATAAGCGCGAGGACGGCGGCTACGTCACCCCGGTCGAGTGCGTGGGCGAGTATGCGACCTATGTCAGTCGCGTCCGCGAGGACCCGACCGTCGAGAACGGCCTGTCGCTGTGGTGCGTCAGCGACAACCTGCGCAAAGGCGCGGCGCTGAACGCGGTGCAGATCGCGGAGCTGCTGGGCCGGAGGCACCTGCAGAAGGCGGCCTGACCTGGTCGAGGGCGGCTGCCGCTGCGGCGCGCGTTCCGGTGCGAGCTGGCGGATGGGGGCGTCGGGAGCGATGTGGTCATCTCATTCTCGCGCCCATCTGGACCAAGCGCAGCCGCCCTGGATCATTCTGCCCGAGCACGTGCCGAGCCGGCTCGGCTACGCGGCGCTGGACAGACCCGATCAGGCGCGGCACCGGACTTCGTGAGCCGGCGCGTCCGGACGCAAGCGAAAGTCAGCCATGGAAAGCTCCCCGACCCACTTCTTCGACAGCTGGGACGGGTTGCGCCTGGCGTGGCGGGAGATGGGCGAGGGACGGCCGGTGGTGCTGCTGCACGGCTTCTTCTCGGACGCGCAGACGAACTGGGTTCGCTACGGCCATGCCGCCGCGATCGCGGCCAAGGGGTTCCGGGTGATCATGCCCGATCTGCGCGCCCATGGCGAAAGCGCGAAGCCGCACGATGCCGCGGCCTATCCGCCCGACGCGCTGACGCGCGACGGCCATGCGCTCGTGGCGCATCTTGGGCTCGAAGACTATGATCTGGTCGGCTACTCGCTGGGCGCGCGCACCGCATCGCGAATGCTTGCCACCGGGGCGACGCCGGGCCGCGTCGTCTTCTCGGGCATGGGGCTGGAGGGCCTGACGAAGACCGGCCGCCGCGCCGATTACTTCCGTACGCTCCTGATCAACTTCGGCCGGAACGAGAAGGGCAGCCCCGCCTGGCTCGCCGAGCAGTTCCTGAAGACGACCGGCGGCGATCCCGTGGCGCTGCTGGGTGTGATCGACACCTTCACCGACACCACGCTCGAGGCGATCCAGGGCTTTGACCTCCCGGCCGGCGTGGTGTGCGGGGCCGAGGACCAGGACAACGGCTCGGCCCCGGCGCTGGCCGAGGCGCTGCCCAAGGGCCGCTATATCGAAGTGCCCGGCGGACATATGAGCGCCGTGGTGAAGCCGGAGCTCGGCCGCGCCATCGCCGACTTCCTGACCGCCTGAGCTCAGGGTCTCCCCGGGCGGGCGAGGCCGGCAAGGCGGCGCGCCGTTCCCCGCGGCGCGCCGGACGGATCAGGACCCGTTCGGAACCATGTTCTCGTCCGCGATCATCGCCTCCATCTGGCCCGAGGAGTCGGTGCCGTCGGGCTGGTGGGCGGACGTCGGAACCGTCGCGGGCGCATCCTGCTTCCCCGGACGTGGCGGTTGACCGCCGCCCTGCCGGGGGGTGCTGCCGCGCAGGTTGACCAGCGCCGCCGCCGCGGCGCCAGCAGCGATGCCGCCCAGAATACCGACCGCCCCGCGGATGCCGCCGATCCGATCGCCCGCCTTGGCTAGGATGGAGCGATCCTCCGCCTTGCGGCCGGTGGCTCGCTTGGCACTAGAGCGCTTGCTCGCCTCAGAGCGGGGCTTCTCCGCCGCGCCACCGCTCTTGCGCGAGCCGGTGGTGGCGGCACGCTTGGCCGTGCTTCCCCCGCGTTCGCCGCTCGGCTTGCGCGTCGACGGCCGCGACCGGCCGCCCGACCGCGGACGCACGACCCCGGCCGCAGTCTCCGCCGCGTCCCCGACGGCGTCCTTCAGGCTGGTCGCGGCGCGAGAGGCCGCTTCTTCGGCACGGGCGACCACGCCCTTGTCCCCGCCCGGCTTCGCGCGCCGGGCAGGGCGGGACCGCTCCGCAGCCTGACCGGCAGGTTTGCGCGGCGCGGCGCGCCGGCGCGGGGCGGGCTTCGCCTGCTCTGCCTGAGGAGTGTCGGGGGTGTCGGGCGTATCGGCCATGAGCAAGCGCTCCCTGTTTAGATTCGGTTGCGTAACGCACGGCCGCCGGTTGGTTTCCGGCTCACCGGAAGGGGGGCTCGTCGAACGCGCGCAGCTTGCGCGAATGGAGCCGATCGCCCTCTCGGCGCAACTGCTCGCACGCTTCGATGCCGATCCGCATGTGTTCGCTGATCGCGCGCTCGTAGAAGCGATTGGCCTGGCCCGGCAGCTTGAGCTCGCCATGCAGCGGCTTGTCCGACACGCAGAGCAGCGTTCCATAGGGCACACGGAAGCGATAGCCCTGCGCGGCGATGGTTGCGGACTCCATGTCGACGCCGACCGCACGCGACAGCGAGAAACGCAGGGCGGAGCGGGAGTAGCGCAGCTCCCAGTTGCGGTCGTCGGTGGTGACGATGGTGCCCGTTCGCAGGCGGCGCTTCAGCTCCTCGCCCGACTGACCGGACACGATCTCCGCGGCGCGCGCGAGCGCGAGCTGAACCTCGGCGATGGCCGGCACCGGGATCTCGGGCGGCAGCACGTCGTCCAGGATGTGGTCGTCGCGGAGGTAGGCGTGAGCGAGGACGTAGTCGCCGATCCGCTGCGAGGGACGGAGCCCGCCGCAATGGCCGATCATCAGCCACGCCTCCGGCCGCATCACCGCGAGGTGGTCGCAGATCGTCTTCGCGTTGGACGGGCCGACGCCGATGTTGACGAGCGTGATGCCGGTGCCGTCCTCCGCCATCAGGTGATAGGCGGGCATCTGGTGCCGCCGCCAGGCGCTGTCGGTCACCAGCCGGTCCGGATCCTCGCCCGCGCGGATCACCACCCCGCCCGCGCCCGACACACCCGTGAAGCGAGAGCCCTCCCCAAGCTGCCCCACCGCCCAGCGGACGAACTCGTCGACATAGCGGTGGTAGTTGGTGAACAGCACGAAGCGCTGCGTGTGCTCGGACGGCGTGCCGGTATAGTGACGCAGCCGCGCGAGGCTGAAGTCGGTGCGGAGCGCGTCGAACAGCGCCAATGGCCGTGTAGAGTCGTGGGGAACCCAGATTCCGTCCGCCAGCTCGTCGCCGATGTGCTGCAGCTCGGTCGCAGGGAAGTAGCGGGCGAGCTCGGCGGCGGAGACCTCGTCAAGGCTCAGCGCATGCCCGGGGTCGAGGACATAGGGGAAGGGGATCTCCTGACGGCCTTGTACCGCCTCCACCTCCACGCCGTAATCCTCGATCAGGAGCGTCAGCTGCTCGGTCAGATAGTCGGCGAACAGCACCGGCTTGGTGACGCTGATGCGGTAGTCGCCGGGCGTGACCAGCCGACCGAACGAGCGCATCGGCGTCGGGCGCCCATCGTCGCCGCGGAAATGCAGCCGGATCTCGGGATAGGCGAAGCTGCCGTCGAGGCGGGTGGCGGGATCGGGTTGCGTCCCGTCGCGGAGATATGCGGTCAGCGCGGCCTGCAGCCGGTCCACCGAGGCGCGGTACAGGCGATCGAGTTCGGCGACGATGGCGGCGGCGGTTGTCATCCGGAGCCGCTACGCTTCGAAAGGGGGTGCTGGCAAGGCGGGGGAGCGTGCGGCGAACGTTCCCAATGTTCTCGCTGACGGGCCGAACGCGGCGCTCGATGAGGTGCGGTCGCGCTCTGTCGAAGGGGAGGGTGCACGGGACGCCATGGAGCGACCGTGCGCCTTCTCACCCTTGTAGGACAGAACTTATCGCGAGGGCCGCGATCAGAGCCGCTCGAGCAGATAGTCGGCCGAGCTGACCTTGAACTCGCCGGGCTGCTCGACATGGAGCTGCTCGACCACGCCGTCGTTCACGACCATGGCGTAACGCTGCGAGCGCTTGCCCATGCCGAACTTCGCGCCGTCGAACGTGAGTCCGAGCGCGTCGGCGAATTGGCCGTTCCCGTCGGCGAGCATGGTGATGCCCTCGGCCGCGGCGGACTTCGCCCAGGCGCCCATGACGAACGCGTCGTTGACGGAGGTGCAGGCGATCTCGTCCACGCCCTTGGCCTTCAGGGCTGAGCCCTTCTCGATATAGGTCGGCAGGTGGCGCGCCGAGCAGGTGGGCGTGAACGCGCCCGGAACCGCGAACAGCGCAACGCGTCGGCCCGCGAAATAGGCGCTGGTCGTGACGGGCTCGCTGCCGTCGGCAGTCACCTTGATGAGCGTGGCCTCGGGCAGGCGGTCGCCGATCTGGATCGTCATGGGCTGGGTCTCCTTGTCTGCCGCGCCGTTCGACCAAGCGCGCGCGGATTTCAAGCGTGGCGGTACGGCCCCGATGGGCCTATGTTGGCAAGTGATGGAGGAAGCGCGCTATCTTTCCGGCCAGCTGCTGCTCGCGACGCCGGGCATGGTCGATCCGCGGTTCCAGCGCGCGGTGATCGCGATGTGCGCGCACGACCCGAAGGGCGCCATCGGCATCGGCGTGGGGGCGACGGTGGCCGGTCTCGGCTTCCACGATCTGCTGGAGCAGTTCGACATCGCGCCGGGCGAGAGCGAGAACGCGCCCGTCCACTTCGGCGGACCGGTCGACCCCCGGCGCGGCTTCGTGCTCCATAGCCTCGACTGGGGCGGGCAGGACACGCTGGACGTGGCAGGACTCTGGGGGCTGTCGAGCACGGTCGACGTGCTGCGCGCGATCGCCGAGGGCAGGGGGCCTGCCCGCTGGCTGATCGCGCTCGGCTATGCCGGCTGGGGTGAGGGACAGCTGGATGGGGAGCTGGCCGGGCCGGGCTGGCTCAACGTGCCGGGATCGGCCGAGCTGATCTTCGACCGTTCCCCTACCGAGCGCTGGGAAGCGGGGCTGGCCGCGGCGGGGGTCGATTCCAGGCTGCTGGTGGGGAGCGCGGGCACGGCATGAAAGCGACTAGGACGCCGCGCCACGGCCCTTATCGAAACATATAAAGATTCCTTTATATTTGATTCCGGGCTGCCGAACGGCTATGTCGCGGCTACCCGGCACGGGCGTTCGGCCCGCCGATCACACGATTTCAGGAGCTTTTCTCTTGGCCACCGCTCTCGCCGTGCAGGCGCATGACCATGCCATCAAGGACATCGGCCTGGCCGATTTCGGCCGCGCCGAGATCCGCATCGCCGAGACGGAGATGCCCGGCCTGATGGCGCTGCGCCAGGAGTTCGGCGCGTCGCAGCCGCTGAAGGGCGCGCGCATCACCGGCTCGCTCCACATGACGATCCAGACCGCGGTGCTGATCGAGACGCTGACCGCGCTGGGCGCCGAGGTGCGCTGGGCGACCTGCAACATCTTCTCCACGCAAGACCACGCTGCCGCCGCGATCGCCGCGCAGGGCATTCCCGTGTTCGCGATCAAGGGCGAGAGCCTGGCGGATTACTGGGACTATGTCGGCCGCATCTTCGACTGGGACCAGGACGGCTCGGGCCAGACCGCCAACATCATCCTGGACGACGGCGGCGACGCGACCATGTTCGCGCTGTGGGGCGCGAAGCTGGAGCGCGGCGAGCAGTTCGCGGAGCCCGAGAACGAGGAGGAGGTCGAATTCCAGCGGGCGCTGAAGGCCTTCATCAAGGCGAAGCCCGGTTATCTCACCGAAACGGTCAAGAACCTGAAGGGCGTGTCGGAGGAGACGACCACCGGCGTCCACCGGCTGTACGAGATCGCCAAGAAGGGCGAGCTGCCCTTCCCGGCGATCAACGTCAACGATAGCGTCACCAAGTCGAAGTTCGACAATCTGTACGGCTGCAAGGAGTCGCTGGTCGACGCGATCCGCCGCGCGACCGACGTCATGCTGGCGGGCAAGGTCGCCTGCGTCGCGGGCTTCGGCGATGTCGGCAAGGGTTCGGCGGCGTCCCTACGTAACGGCGGCGCGCGCGTGCTCGTCACCGAGATCGATCCGATCTGCGCGCTGCAGGCGGCGATGGAGGGTTACGAGGTCGTGACGATGGACGAGGCGGTCAGCCGTGCGGACATCTTCTGCACCGCCACCGGCAATGCCGACGTCATCACCGCCGACCACATGAAGGCGATGAAGCCCATGTCGATCGTGTGCAACATCGGCCACTTCGACAGCGAGATCCAGATCGCGGCGCTTTCCAATTACAAGTGGACGGAGGTGAAGCCCGGCACCGACCTGGTCGAGTTCCCGGACGGCAAGCAGATCATCGTGCTCGCCAAGGGGCGGCTGGTGAACCTCGGCTGCGCCACCGGTCACCCGAGCTTCGTGATGTCGGCGTCGTTCACCAACCAGACGCTGGCGCAGATCGAGTTGTGGACGCGGGGCGACCAGTACCAGAATCAGGTCTATGTGCTCCCCAAGCACCTAGACGAGAAGGTCGCGGCGCTGCACCTGGAGAAGCTGGGCGTGCACCTGTCCAAGCTGACGGAGAAGCAGGCGAGCTATATCGGCGTGCCCGTCGAAGGGCCGTTCAAGCCGGATCATTATCGCTACTGATCGATCCGGCCCTGAATCGAGAGGAAGCCGCGCCTGGCAACGGGCGCGGCTTTTTTGTCACAGGTTAAGCCCGAAGCGTGATCGTGGCATCATGGGGCGGCTTGACCCGCTGTAATGCGCTCGTCACCCTTCCGATCACCGTAGCACCGCGCCGTGCGACCGCCCCGTCGAGAGGGCGCCGCGGCGTGGCCCGAGGAACGGGTGGTCGGGGACGCGTGGGCGATCCCGGTCGTGCTGACGATCGAGAAGGGGTCTTACATGATTGCATTCGCTGAGGTTCGTCGGGCGGCTCTGCTGTCGGGCAGCGTGCTGGCGCTGGGATGGGCGGCTCCGGCCTTCGCGCAGACCCAAGATGTGCCGGTGGGCACGGCTGCAGCTGGCGGGCAGGGCAACACCGTGCTGGATCCCGAGCCGCAGGCCACGGACGACGTGGTCGTCACTGGGACCCGCTTGGCCCGCGATCCGAACGAGATCGCGCCATCGCCGATCAGCACGATCACGGCGGCGGATTTCCGTTCCACCGGCCAGATCGACACTACCGAGACGCTGCGCGAGCTTCCTGCGCTGTCGAACTCGATCACGATCGGCGATACGCTTGAGCGGGGTCCGGCGGGCAATCTGGGCTTGGCGACGCTGGACCTGCGCGGACTTGGCGTGGACCGCACTCTGGTTGTGGTGAACGGCCGGCGACATGTCGCCGGACTTCCCGGCACTCAGGCCGTCGACGTCTCGACCATCCCGAATGTACTGATCGAACGAGTGGAGGTTCTGACCGGCGGCGCTTCAGCCGTTTACGGCGCGGACGCAGTGACGGGCGTGGTGAACTATGTCTTGAAGCAGGACTTCGAGGGATTGGACCTCAACCTCAATCAAGGCATCTCCGAGCAGGGCGATGGCCGTCAGTTCACTCTCGACGCGGCGATCGGCAAGAACTTCGACGAAGGCCGGGGTAACATCACCTTGGCCGGTAGCTATTCGACGACAGATGAACTGCAGCAGGGAGATCGCCCCTTCACCGCCAATAACGCTCGGTTCAATACGGGGCTGACGTATCCAAACCCGGCACGGCGCTTCCAGGTGGGGGATATCACGCAGGCGTCTACCCCCAATTTTTTCCAGCGGTTCAGCGTCGCGTCCGGTCGTTATCCAATCGGTTTCGCGATCCCCACCGCCGCCCAGTTCGCCACCCAGTTTCCGGGCCGCACGCCCACGCCGGCGGAGCAGGCCCTTATCGATCGCGCCCGCAACGCGCCGTCGCTTGCGTTCCAGTCTTTCCCGACATTCGCCATCTCTTCAACCGCAGGCCTGATCGCGCGCGACGACTATCAGGGCTTCCTGCTTGACGTGAACGGGAACGGGACCCAGGACTGTAACGAGTCGTACATCGGTGCGACCACCATTCGAAACTTCTTCGGCGGCTGTTATGTGTCGCAGCCCGACGGCACCGTCCGGATTTTCCGGGACGGCATCATCGCATCGGGCTCCAACCAGTTTGGCGGCGACGGTGCACCCGAGCGTTTCAGCGCACAGTCCCTGACCCCGCAAAACGTCCGCTACAATGCCAATCTCCTTGGTCATTATGACTATTCGGACGCGCTGACCTTGTTCTTCGAGGGCAAGTACGTCCGGACAGAGACGCGCTCTCAGAACCCGTACAACACCTTCTACGACTCGCTTTACATCGCGCCGGACAATCCCTTCATCCCTGCCCAGCTTCGTGCTGACGCGATCGCCGCCGGCGGCCTGCGAGTATCGCGCGACTTCACCGATCTCGGGCCGAACTTCAACACCGCCAATCGCGACACCTATCGCATCGTCGGCGGCGCTCGCGGCAAGATTACGCCCGAGCTGTCCTATGAAATTTCCACCAATTACGGGCGAACCGACTCGGCAATCTCGTTCAGCAATTCCGTGCTCTACGATCGACTGTTCGCCGCGATCGACGTCGTGCAGGGGCCGAACGGTCCGCGTTGCCGTTCGGACGTGAGCTCCGTGCCGTATCGCGGGTCTGAATTCTTTCCGGTCATCGAGGGAGGGTTCTTCACCTTCCGGCCGGGCGACGGGCAGTGCCGCCCCGCGTCGCTTTTCAATGGCTCCAACTCGGTCAGCGCGGCGGCAGTCGATTTCATCACCCGACCGACCACGACGCGCGCGCGCCTGGAGCAATTCGTCGCGAATGCGCAGCTGATCGGCAACACGGGCGCGTTCTTCAGCTTGCCAGGCGGTCCGATCCAGTTTGCGATCGGCGGCGAGTATCGCGAGGAGAAGAGCCGCACCCGGTTTGATCCGCTTGATCTTGGCCTCCTGCCGGCCGGTTCGCCGGCTGGCCCGGCAGGCACGTTCATCGGCACGATCAATAACAATCAATCACTGACCTTTGACGCGCAGACGCGGACCTTCAACACCGGCGGCCGCTTTGACGTGAAGGAGGCCTATGGCGAGCTTAAGCTGCCGATCCTTTCGCAACGGCCGTTCTTCGAACAGCTCGAGGTGAGCGGCGCCGCGCGCTATTCGGACTATTCCACCGTCGGGAACACCTTCACGTGGAACGTGAACGGCGTGTATGCGCCGATCCCCGATATACGGTTCCGCGGCACCTACGCCGTCGCCATTCGCGCGCCTAACATCGCGGAGCTCTTTGATCCGCAGCAGGGGGCGGTGTTCCGTCCAGCCGACCCATGCGATGCGGCGCAGATCGCCGTCGCGCGCGATCCGGCCCGCCGGCAAGCGAACTGTACCGCAGACGGAATCCCCGTCGGGTTCGAAGACCCGTTGTCGGCACGCTTCTCCGGCACGACTGGAGGCAACCCGAACTTGCGGGAGGAGACTGCCACCACCTACACGTTCGGCGGCGTGCTCGCTCCCCGGTTCATACCGGGCCTTGTGGTGACAGCAGATTATTACAGCATTAGTATCAAGGACGCGATCAACGCCGTCGCCGCGCAAGACATCGTCAACAGCTGCTACGACAGTGCCTCTATTCAGAACCAATTCTGCTCGCTCTTTACTCGTAACCGGAATCCAGCATCGCCGACGTTCCTTGGCCTGAACTTCCTACGGCAAACTCAGCTGAATTTCGGACGGATCGAGACGTCTGGCATTGACGCCGCGGTTAGCTATCAGTTTCGTATCGGCGAGACGCGCGTGCAGATGCGGGTGAACGGAAACTGGACGGAAAAGCTCAACTTCTTCTTCGATCCGTCTGACCCGAGCCGCATCGATAATGAACTGAGGGAGTTGGGGCGCCCGGAATTCAGCGGGGTGGGCTCGATCAACGTCCAGCGCGGGCGCTTCGGGCTCGGCTACCGCCTCCAGTATCTGGACAGCCAGGCACAAGGCGGTATCGAAATCGATAATGTGCTCGCCGTAGCCGGCCCGGCCGGCTTCGCGGACGAGGTCTTCGTCCACGACGCATCGTTCAACTTCGACCTGAACGACCGCGCGAGCTTCTATGGCGGCGTCAACAACTTTACGGACGTCAAGCCATACCCGACCAACTCGGCCTATCCGGTCAGCCCGCTCGGGCGCTACTTCTTCCTGGGCGTGCGGGTGAAGACCGGACCGCTGTTCTGAGCCCAATTTAGTCTCGCGGGCCAGCGTCTCGTTTCGGAGGCGCTGGCCCTTTCGCTTTCGAAAATGTGCGATGCCGTTCAAGCAAGCCTTGCGACGTGCTCGCGCTTCCCCCTCCCGCTCCGTTCGCCTAGACGGACGGCGATGCCCCGCCGCGATCGAGCCCGACCTTGCTGACGGATCCCGTGACCCTGGCGGCGGCCGGGGTGGTGCTCTTCGCGATCGTCGCCGCGGGCGCTTGGGCGCTGCTGGTCGGGTTGCGGGCGCGGCAGCAGGGCAAGGCGCTGGTCGCCGAGCATGAGCGCATCGCCGCGCTGCTCCAGGCCGCGCCCGCGCTGCCGATGCTGGTGCGCGCCGATGGGCAGGTCGACTGCCCGCAGCGCCTGGCGGACTGGCTGGGGCTGAGCCAGCCGCCCCGCTATCTGGCGGAGCTCGCGGGCGACGGGCGGGGGCTGTCGCCGATGGACCTGCCCGCGCTCACCGCCGACGTGAACGCCGCCGCGCGCGCAGGCAAGCCGTTCGATCGCTCCGTCCGGCCGATCGGATCGGAGCGCACGGTGACTCTGCGTGGTGCGCGTGCCCCCGGCGAAGAGGGCGCGGCGGGCGCGGTGCTCGTCTGGGCCACCGACGCCACCGATCGCGAGACCCAGATCGCCCGTCTCGGCGATCAGGCGACCCGGCTGAAGCGCGCCTATGACGCGCTCACTGCGGTGATCGAGGTCGCGCCGCTGCCCATGTGGTATCGCGGTCCCGACCTGAAGCTGACCATGGTCAATTCGGCCTATGTCGAGGCGGTCGACGGGGCCGACGCCGCGGACGTGATCGCGCGCGGCATCGAGCTGGTCGAGGAGCAGGGCCCCGCCGGTCCCCTCGTGGGCGCGGAGGCCGCCCGGCAGAGCGGGCGACCGCACGAGGCGGTGCTGCCCGCGACGATCGGCGGCAAGCGGCGCACGCTGCGCGTCTACGACGTCCCGCTCTCCACGGGCGGCGTGGCCGGCTTCGCAATCGACATCGAGGAACTGGAGCAGGCGCGCAGCGGGCAGAAGCGCTTCGCCGAGGCTCAGCGCGAGATGCTGGACCGGCTGTCCGCGGGCGTGGCGCAGTTCGGGGCGGACCGGAGCCTCGTCTTCTCCAACCAGCCGTTCCGCCGCATGTTCGCGATGCGAAGCGAGTGGCTGGCCGACCGGCCCGAGTTCGACCGCGTGCTGGAGCGGATGCGCGAGGCCGACCGGCTCCCCGAGGTGCGCGACTTCCCGGGCTGGAAGGCCGAGCGGCGCGAGTGGTTCTACCAGACGGAAGGCTCGATCGAGGAGGCGTGGCACCTGCGCGGCGGCACGCACCTGCGCGTCGTGGCGCAGCCGCTGCCCGATGGCGGGCTGCTCCTTATCTTCGAGGACCGGACCGAGCAGGTCCAGCTCGCCAGCGCCCGCGACACGCTGCTCCGCGTCCGCACCGCGACCTTCGACAATCTGTTCGAGGCGCTCGGCGTGTTCGCGGCCGATGGCCGGCTGCAGCTATGGAACAACCGGTTCCGCGCGCTCTGGGGCATGGAGGAGGAGTTCCTCGCCGGTCATCCTCGCGTGGACGCCTTCGCGGAGGCCGCGGCCACGCGATTGTCGACCCCGAACCGGGCCGCGCTGATTCCGGAGCTCGTCCGCTCGGCGACGCACGAGCGGCAGCAGCGCGCGGGGCGGGTCGCCTTCGCCGACGGCCGTCACTTCGAGTTCGCGGCCGTGCCGCTGCCCGACGGCAACGCGCTGTTCACGATGCTCGACATTTCCGACAGCCGCCGCGCCGAACAGGCGCTGCGCGACCGCAACCGCGCGCTGGAGGAGGCGGATCGGCTCAAGACCCAGTTCGTGGCGAACATGAGCTACGAGCTGAAGACCCCGCTCACCTCGATCGGCGGCTTCGCCGAGATGCTGCACGGCGGTTACGCGGGCAAGCTGCCCAAGGAGGCCAACGCGTATGTCGAGGCCATCCTGGAGTCGGTCGAGCGGCTGGGTCTGCTGGTCGACGACGTGCTCGACCTGACCCAGGGCGACGAGGAGCAGGCCCGGGAAGACGTGGACCTGGCCGCCGTCGCACGCGCGGCGGTGGAGACGGTCAAGCCCTCGGCCGCGCGCAAGAAGCTCGATCTGGCGGTGGAGATCGCGCGCTCGGCGGGGCGGGTCACAGGCGATCCCAAGCGGTTGCGCGAGATGATCGAGCATCTGTTGCGACACGCGATCGGCTCGCTGCCCGAGCGCGGGCGCGTGCTGCTCCATGCGGACGGCGGGGCAAGGTCCGCGCGGGTGGTCGTGTCCGACGACGGACCAGGCATGGACGCGGAGGCGCAGGCGCGGGCGTTCGACCGCTTCGCCGCGCCGGGCATCCAGCCCTCGGGCGAACGCGCGCTCGGCCTCGGCCTGCCGCTCGCGAAGCAGTTCGCCGAAGCGCATGGCGGGACGGTCACGCTGGTCAGCGAGCCGGGCGCGGGCACGCTGATCACGGTCGAGCTGCCACGGCGGTGAGCAAGCTTCGTCATGCCGGGTTTGTCCCGGCATCCACGCCTGCCCTGCAGCCGATCCGTTCGCGCCTGGCCCGCCGCTGGACCCCGGCACAGGGCCGGGGTGACGTATGCTGTTGAAGTCGCCTGCCGACACCGAGGCCGTCGGCGCCCGGCTTGCGGGCCTGATCCGCCCCGGCGACGTCGTCACCCTGTCCGGCCCGCTAGGGGCGGGAAAGACCTCGATCGCGCGCGGGCTGCTCGCATCGCTCGGGCTGGCCGGCGAGGCGCCGTCGCCGAGCTTCGCGATCGTGCAGGCCTATGCGCCGCCCGAGGTCCGGCTGCCGCTTTTGCATGTGGACCTGTACCGGATCGAGCATGCGGCGGAGCTGGAGGAGTTGGGGCTGGACGATGCGCTCGTGGACTCGGCGCTCGTGATCGAATGGCCGGAGCGGGCGCCCGGCCGCTGGCCCGATGCGCTCGCCCTGTCGCTGGCGGTCGCTCCGGACGGCGCGCGCATATTGACAGCCGACATACCCCCCGCTTGGGAGCGGCGATGGCCGATCTGACCCCGCCCGCGGGCGCGTCCGCGTTTCTGGCGAAGCATGGCTGGGCAGGGGCGGACATCCGCTCGCTTGCCGGCGACGCCTCGTTCCGCCGCTACTTCCGCGTGACGCAGGGCGGCCGGCGGGCGGTGCTGATGGACGCGCCCCCGCCGCACGAGGACACCGCGCCGTTCCTGTCGGTCGCGGGGTGGCTCGCCGAGCGCGGCTTCGCGGCGCCCGCCGTCCATGCGCACGACCCCGAGGCGGGGCTGGTGCTGCTCGAGGATTTCGGCGACGCCCGGATGCGCGAGACGGTGGACGAGGCGCCCGCCGCCGGGGTGCGGCATTATGAGGACGCGGTCGACCTGCTGGTCGAGCTGCATCGTCACCCGGCCGGACCGTTTCGCCCTTACGACGCAAGCGAGCTGCACCGCGAGGCGGCGCTGTTCACCGAGTGGTACTGCGCGGCGGTCGGGCTGGACGTCGACGCAGCCGAATATCGCGCCGCGTGGGATAAGGTGTTCGGCCACGCGCTGTCCGGCGCCCCGGTCACCGTCTTGCGCGATTATCATGCCGAGAACCTGATGCTGGTCGGCGAGACGCAGCGGCTGGGCCTGCTCGACTTCCAGGACGCGGCGGCGGGGCACCGGGCCTATGACCTCGTCTCGCTGCTGCAGGACGCGCGGCGCGATGTCGATCCGGGCCTAGAGGAGGCGATGCTGGGGCGCTACATGGCCGCGACCGGTCAGGGCGACGACTTCCTCGCGGCCTATCACGTGCTCGGCGCTCAGCGGAACGCGAAGATCATCGGGATCTTCACGCGTCTGTGGAAGCGCGACGGCAAGCCGCGCTATCCGGCGCTGTGCCCGCGCGTCTGGGCCTATCTGGAGCGCGACCTGTCCCAGCCCGTGTTGCGGCCCGTCGCCGCCTGGTTCGACGCCCATGTGCCGCCGGAGAAGCGGGGCGATCCGCTGGTGCTGTCGGCGTGACCCGCCAGCTCGCGCTGCGGCCCGATCCGGGCGGCAGCGTTCCCGAGACCGCGATGGTGCTGGCCGCGGGGCTTGGCACCCGGATGCGGCCGCTAACTGCGACGCGGCCCAAGCCGATGGTCCAGGTCGCGGGCAAGCCGCTGATCGACCATGCGCTGGACCGGCTGCGGGCGGCGGGTGTCCGGCGCGCGGTGGTCAACGTCCACTACCTCGCCGACCAACTGGAGGCGCATGTCCGCCGTGCCGGCGGGATCGAGGTGGTCGTCTCGGACGAGCGGGCGCGGCTGATGGAGACGGGCGGCGGGCTGGTCCAGGCCCGCGCGCAGCTCGGCCCGGACCCCTTTCTGGTGGTGAGCAGCGACGTGCTCTGGATCGACGGACCGGCGGACGCGATCAGGCTGCTCGCGTCCGGGTGGGACGACGCGCGCATGGACGTGCTGATGCTGCTGGTGCCATTGGCGCGGGCGCATAATCACGAGGGGCGGGGCGACTTCCACCTCGACGCCAATGGCCGGATCACCGGCCTGCGCAAGCCGGACCGGGTCGCGCCGTTCGTCTATACGAGCGTGCAGATCATGTCCCCGCGGGTGTTGGCCGATGCTCCGGAGGGGCCATTCTCGCAGATGCTGTTCTGGCAGCGCGCCATCGCCGCGGGCCGCGCCTATGGCATGGTCCATCAGGGCCTGTGGTTCGATGTCGGCACTCCCGGCGCCATCGGCCGGACGGAGGCGCTGCTCGCCGATGGCTGAGCGGGCGCGCCCGGCGGTCTACACGATCCCGCCGCACCGGGCCTTCGCCGACGCGCTTGTGGCGGGGCTGCGGCGACGGGCGGGGGACGATCCGCTCGGCCTCGCCCGCGCGACCGTGCTGCTGCCCAACAACCGCGCCGTGCGCGCCGTGACCGAGGCGTTCGTGCGCGCCAGCGGAGGGGGGCTGCTGCTGCCGCGCCTGGTCGCGCTGGGCGACCCGGAGGCAGGGGAGGCGATTGGGGCCGCGTTCGACCCGGCCGATGCCCAGCCGATTCCGCCCGCCGTCGACGCCTTCCGCCGCCGCATGACGCTCGCCCGGTTGGTGCAGGAGGAGCGGGCGAGCGCCGGCCAGGCGATCGATGCCGCGGAGGCGGTGCGGCTGGCCGGCGACCTCGCGCGCACGCTCGACCAGCTGCTGGTCGAGGAGGTCGCGCCGCACCGGCTACGCGAGATCGAGCTGGGCGAGCTGCGTCGGCATTGGGAGACGGCGCTCCGCACCTTCTCGGTCGTGCTCGATCGCTGGCCGGCGGAGCTGCGCGCGCTCGGCTGCATCGATGCCGCCGACCGGCGCAACCGCCTGCTCGACCGGGTGAGCGAGCGGTGGCGCGCCGAGCCGCCGGCCGGGCTGGTCTGTGCGGCGGGCGTGACCGACTCCGCCCCGGCGGTCGCGCGACTGCTGCGCCGGGTCGCCGCGCTGCCCCGCGGGCTCGTCGTGTTCGCCGGGCTCGACCTCGCCATGCCCGACGCCGAATGGGACGCGCTCGGCCCGCACCATTCCGATGCGGAAAGGGGCATCGCGCGTCGGCCGATCGAGACGCATCCGCAGTTCCATCTGAAGCTGCTGCTCGACCGGCTCGGCGTGGCGCGTGGCGAAGTCCGGCTCTGGCGCGACGGGAGCGACCGCGACGCCGACCCGTCGCGGGCGCGCGCCATCGCGAGCGCCCTCGCGCCCGCCGCCTACACCGGCAAATGGACCGCGTTGCCCGCGGCCGACCGCCGCCTGGCGGGCGTCACGCGCGCGGAGCTCGCCACGCCGGCGGAGGAGGCGCAGGCGATCGCGCTCAAGCTGCGCGAGACGCTGGAGACCCCTGGCCGCACGGCGGCGCTCGTCACGCCCGATCGCGGGCTCGCCCGGCGCGTCGCCGCGCACCTGACGCGCTGGGGCGTGCAGGTGGACGACACGGCAGGCCGGCCGCTCTCGATCCTGCCGCCGGGCACGCTGCTCTTGGCGCTGGCCGAAGCGGCCGCGCAGCGCTGGGCGCCGCTGCCGCTGCTGGCGCTGTTGAAGCACCCGCTGGTCCGGGCTGGGGAGGGTCGGGTCGCCTGGCTAGAGGGCGTGCGCGCCATGGACCGGCAGCTGCGCGGGCCACGTCCGGCGCCGGGGCTCGACGGCATCGCCGGCGCGCTGAAGGGCCGCGCGGCGCTGTTCTGGGCCGAAGCATGTCCCCTGCTCGCCCAGGTCGAGCGGTGCTGGGGCGAGGGCGCGCAGCCGCTGGCGGGTATGGTCGCGTGCCTGCGCGAGGCGGCGCAGGCGCTGTGCGGCGATGCGCTCTGGGCCGGGCCGGCGGGCCGCTGCGCCGCGGAGTTCCTGGCGAGCCTGGAAGCGGAGGCAGTGGCGGGGCCGGCCCTGGCGCAGCCGGAGGGGCTGGCGGCGCTGCTGCGCGTGCTGCTCGACGAGCAGGCGGTGCGCCCGCCGCAGGGCGGCCACCCGCGCCTCGCCATCTACGGCCTGATCGAGGCGCGGCTGCAATCGGCCGACCTCATGATCCTGGGCGGGCTGAACGAGGGCACCTGGCCCGGGCGGCCAGCGCCGGACCCGTGGCTGGCGCCGCCGATCCGCGCCGCGCTGGGCTTGCCGGGACTGGAGCGACGGATCGGCATTTCCGCGCACGACTTCGCGCAGGGACTGGGCGCGCCGGAGGTGCTGATCACCCGCGCACGGCGCGACGCGGGCGCGCCGGCGCTCGCCTCGCGGCTCTGGCTGCGGCTGGAGGCGATGGCGGGCGCGCAGTTCACGCGCGACGCGACGCTGGAAGGGTGGACGCGAGGGCTGGATGCGCCCGAGCTCCACCGGCCCGCACCGCGTCCCGAGCCCACGCCACCGCCCGAGCTGCGGCCCCGCCACATCTCCGTCACCGAGGTGGACCGGCTGAAGGCCGACCCCTTCGCCTTCTACGCCCGCCGCGTGCTCGCGCTCGCGGCGCTCGATCCCGTCGATGCCGAGCCGAGCCCAGCGTGGCGTGGCAACGAGGTCCACCGCGTTCTGCAGGAATGGTGGGAGCAGGATCGCTGCGCGCCCGAGGCGCTGATGCCGCGCGCGCGCGGCATGCTGGCGGACGCCTCGTTCCACCCGCTAATGCGGGCGCTGTGGGAGCCGCGACTGCTGGAGGCGATCGACTGGATCGCCGGGCGGGTCGCGGCGCATGCGGAGGAGGGCCGCCACGTGCTGAGCGCCGAGGGGTCGGGCGAGATCGAGTTCGCGGGCGTGCGGCTGCGCGGCCGATACGACAGGATCGACCGGTGCGGCGACGGCGGGCTCGCGATCGTCGATTACAAGACCGGCAAGGCGCCCTCGGCGGCCGCGGTGCGCGAAGGCTATTCGCAGCAGCTCGGGCTGCTGGGGCTGATCGCCGAGCAGGGCGGGTTCGCCGAGGCCGACGGGACCGCGACCGCGTTCGAATATTGGTCGCTGACCAAGAAGGGCGACAGCTTCGGCACGCTAGCCAGCCCATGCGATCCCAACGGCGCGCGCGACCGGATCGTCACATCCGAGTTCACGACGGTGGCCGCGCGCAACTTCGAAGGCGCGGTGCGGCGCTGGCTCACGGGCGACGAGCCCTTCACCGCCAAGCTGCAGCCTGAATACGCACCGTATGGCGACTACGACCAATTGATGCGCCTCGACGAGTGGTATGGGCGTGAGTAGCCCGCTGAAGCCGCTGCAGCCGCTGAAAGACGCGCAGGCGGCGGCGACCGATCCGGGCGCGCATGTCTGGCTTTCCGCGTCGGCCGGGACGGGCAAGACGCATGTGCTCGCCGCGCGCGTATTCCGCCTGCTGCTCCGCGGCGTCGATCCGGCTTGCATCCAGTGCCTGACCTTCACCAAGGCGGGTGCGGCCGAGATGGCGGACCGCATCAACGCGAGGCTGGCGGCCTGGGTGCGGATGCCCGACCCGCAGCTCTTCAACGACTTGCAGGCGCTGGGCGAGAAGGGGACGCCCGAGCAGCGGGAGATCGCGCGCACCCTGTTCGCCAAAGTGCTGGACGCGCCGGGCGGGGGCTTACGCATCCAGACGATCCATGGTTTCTGCCAGGGCCTGCTCGCCGCCTTCCCGGTCGAGGCGGGGCTCGCGCCCGGCTTCCGCCCGCTGGAAGCGCGCGAAGAGGCGGTGCTGCTGCGCGAGAGGCTGGCGGCGATGCTCGCCGACGCCGCACGCGAGGGCCGGACGCGGCCGGTGGAAGTGATCGGCGCGCTCAGCCTGAGGCTGGGGGAGGGCGGGGCGGAGGAGTTCCTGCGGGCCTGCGCCAAGGCGCCGGCGGCGCTGGACGCGCTGCCGAGCGGCGTCCAGCCCTGGCTCCGGCGACAGTTGGACCTGCCGTCCGGGCCGATCGCGGACGCCTTGGCCGAAGGCTGCGACGCCATCGACCTGGAGGCTGTGCGGCGGATCATGGCGGCGAACCGCGCCTGGGGCACGGCGACGGGCGACAAGCGCGCCGGCGCCGTCGAGCGGTGGCTCGCCGCCGAGCCCGAGGGACGCGTCACCTCTCTCCGAGAGCTGCTGGGCGCGGTGATCAGCATGAGCTCGGGCGCGCCGTTCAAGCCGTCGGCCAAGCAGCTGGCCGCCGAGCCGGACATTCTGGAGCTATCGCAGCAGTTGGGGCAGCACTGCCTCGACCTGCTGTCGCTGGTCGACCGCGCGGCGTATGCCGACCTGCTCGCCGACGCGCTGGAGGTCGGGCGGGACTATGCGCGTGCTTACGCCCAGGCGAAGCGACGCGTGGGCGCGGTCGATTTCGACGACCTGATCGAGACGGTGGTGCGCCTGTTCCAGCAGGACGGCGTCGGCGACTGGGTCCGCTACAAGCTCGACCAGCAGACCGCGCACGTCCTGATCGACGAGGCGCAGGACACCAACGCGCACCAATGGGCGATCGTGCGCGCGCTGGTGGAGGAGTTCTTCGTGGGACGCGGCATCTTCGCGCCACAGACCCGGACGCTGTTCACGGTCGGCGACTTCAAGCAGGCGATCTTCGGGTTTCAAGGCACCGATCCGGTCAATTTCGAGGCTGCCGAGCGCTACTTCTCGCAGCGTGCGCGCGAAGCCTGGGGCGAGGACGGGTGGCCGCAGACGGAGCGGGGGCTGCCGCTGGAGCGGCTGTCCCTCAACCAATCGTTCCGCTCAACCCGGCCCGTGTTGCAGTTTGTCGACGCCGCGGTCGCCGCCATCCCGGAGCCGGGACTGGGAACCTTCGACCCGCCCGAGCCGCATGCGAGCGAGGTGCCCGGTCCCGGGCGGGTGACGCTCTGGCCGCCGGTCGCGGCGGGCGGGGATGCGGATGCGGAGGGCGAAGAGGGCTGGGTGGACGAGCCGGTCCGCATCCTCGCCGGCCGGATCGCCAAGGCGGTGAAGGGCTGGATCGCTGATCCGGCCTGTCTCAAGCGCGACGGCACGCGGCTGCGGCCCGAGGACGTGATGATTCTGGTCAAGCGGCGCGGCGACCTCGCCTCGCTGCTCGTGGCGCGGCTGCATGCAGAGGGCGTGCCGGTCGCGGGTGTCGACCGGCTGCGGTTGAACGCGCCGTTGGCGGTGCAGGACCTGCTCGCGGCGGTCCGCTTCGTTCTCCAGCCCGACGACGATCTGAGCCTCGCCGCGTTGCTCGTGTCGCCCCTGATCGGGTGGACGCAGGAGGAGCTGCTCGCCGCCGCTGCGCCGCGCACCGGCCGACTGTGGCGACATCTGCAACGGACGCAGCCCGCCGAGCGCCTGGCGCCGCTCGCCGCCATGCTCGCGCGCGCGGACCTCGCCACGCCGTACCAGTTCCTGGAAGAAATCCTGTCCGGGCCGCTCGACGGTCGCCGCAGGCTGCTGGAGCGGCTGGGGCCGGAGGCGCGCGATCCGGTCGAGGAGCTGCTCAACGCCGCGCTGCAGTTCGAGAGCGCGACCACGCCATCGCTGCAGCGCTTCCTCGACTGGTTCGACCGCGGCGAGGTGGAGATCGTCCGCGATCCCTCGCAGCCGCTCGACGCGGTACGAGTCATGACCGCGCACGGGGCGAAGGGGCTGCAGGCGCCGCTGGTGATTCTGGCGGATGCGTGCGTCGACCCGACCCAGAACCGGGCGCGCATCCTGAAATGGAGCTACGATCCGGCCGCGCCCGCCGTGCCCGTGTTCCGGCCGCGCGCGGGCGAGCGGGGCGGGCCGCTGGACATCGCGATCTCTGAGGTCGAGCGGCGCGAGCTGGCGGAGCACTGGCGGCTCTTCTACGTGGCCGCGACGCGGGCGGAGGAGCAATTGGTCATCGCCGGCTCGCTCGGCCCGCGCGCCAACGGCGTGCCGCCTGGGACGAGCTGGTACCATGCGGCCGCGCAGGCGATGGACGTGCTCGGCGCGCGCGACGAGGACGGCAAGCGCGTGTTCGAGGGCGAGGGCTCGCCCCCGGTCACGCCCGCGAAGGAAGACAGGGCCGAGGCGCCGCGGTTGCCCGACCTGCCCGACTGGGCGCGCACGCCTGCACCGGCGGAGCGCAGGCCGTCGCGGCCGCTCGCTCCGTCCGCCATCGGCGAGGACGCGGTCGCCGATCCGCCGCCCAGCCCCGCGCAGCGCGACGCGGCCGAGCGCGGGCGGCTGCTCCATGCCCTGTTCGAGCGGCTGCCGCCGGTTGCGCCCGATCGCCGCGCCGAGGCGGCTCACCGCTGGCTGCGCGATACGGGCGGGGTCGCGGACCCGGCGGTCCGAGCGGAGATCGCGCGCAGCGTCTGCGCCATCATCGGCGACCCGCGCTTCGCCGAGCTGTTCGGCCCGGACTCGCTGGCCGAGGCGCCGGTCACGGCCGTGATCGCGGGCGGGCTGGTCGTGTCGGGGACGGTCGACCGGCTGCTGGTCGGGCCCGACCGGGTGCGGGTGGTCGACTTCAAGACCGGCCGACGCGCGCCGGCGTCGCTGGCCGAGCTGCCCGACTATCACCTGCGGCAGATGGCGGCCTATGCGGCGGCGCTGGCCGTCATCTTCCCCGACCGGGCGGTCGAGGCGGCATTGCTCTACACGAGCGGGCCGGCGCTGTTCGCGCTGCCTGCCGACCTGCTCGCCGCGCACAAGCCGGGCTTCGCTAACGCGGAGCAAAGCTAGCTCCCCGAGGGTTGGCCCGCCGAGCGCGCGCGCCTATCTGATCCCCTCCCAAGGAGTTTGCGACCATGCCGACCAAGACCGTCACCGACGACAGCTTCACCCAGGACGTGCTGCAGAGCGACACGCCGGTGCTGGTCGATTTCTGGGCGGAATGGTGCGGGCCGTGCAAGATGATCGCGCCGGCGCTTGAGGAGATCTCGGACGAGCTGGCCGACCGCGTCACGGTGGCCAAGATCAACATCGACGAGAACCCGGACGCGCCCGGCAACTATGGCGTGCGCGGCATCCCGACGATGATTCTCTTCAAGGCCGGCGTCCCCGCCGCGACCAAGGTCGGCGCGGAGCCCAAGGGCCGGATCAAGGCGTGGCTCGAGGGGGCGCTGGGGTGATCCTCGCGGCACTCCTTCTGCAAGAAGCGCTGGCCGATCCGTGTGCCTGGACCCCGCCGGGACCGCTCCGCCGGATGGAGGGCATCTTCGTCACGGAGTTTGAGCGGCCCCGGTTCTACGAGAACCGGGAAGCGCACGAGGTAGAGCGCACGACGCCGTACGCGCTTTTACAACGGGATGCAGCCAAACAGGCCGCGTCTGTTGGCCTGTGGCGGCAAAACCATGCATTCCGGGTCGTGATCATTGGCTCGGAACGCTTTCCGCCCCATGGTCCCGCGGACCCGAAACGACCATGCCCACCATCATCGGGCGAGTTGAGCCACATCGATGCGACCGAGATCGTCTCGCAGAACGATCTCGGCCATGCAGCAGATGTCTTGCCCCAGCTGGGATTCAGCTCCGATAATCAGCGTTGATGGAGATGTAGCCGTGGGTCAGGTCGCACGTCCACACGGTCGCGCGGCCCTCGCCCAGGCCCAGGTTGATCCCGATCTCCACCTCCTGACCGGCCAAGTGCGCGGCGACCGGGGTCTCGTCATAGCCCTCGACCGCCAGCCCGTTCCGCGCCACCTGCGTGTCGCCGAAGCGGATCGACAGGCGGTCGCGGTCGGCGGGTTCGCCCGCCTTGCCGACCGCCATCACCACGCGCCCCCAGTTCGCGTCGCCGCCGGCGATGGCGGTCTTCACCAGCGGCGAGTTGGCGATGCTCATCGCGATCCGGTGCGCCGAACGGTCGCTCTCGGCGCCGGTCACCTGCACCTCGATCAGCTTGGCCGCGCCCTCGCCGTCGCGCACTACGAGCAGCGCGAGCCGGCGGCACAGGTCCGCCAGCGCCGCGCGGAACGCGTCCGCGCCGGGGCTGTCGTCCCCTGACAGGGGCGCGTTGCCCGCCGCCCCGGTCGCGAACGCGAGCACGGTGTCGCTGGTCGAAGTATCGCCGTCCACCGTGATGCAGGAGAAGCTCGGCGTATTAGCCTGCGTCAGCGCAGCCTGGAGGAAGGCGGGCTCGACGGCTGCGTCGGTGAAGATGAAGCCCAGCATCGTCGCCATGTCGGGCGCGATCATCCCCGACCCCTTGATGATGCCGACCAGCGTCACCGTGCGGTCGCCGACCACCGCCGTCGTCATCGCGCCCTTTGGGAACGTATCGGTGGTGCCGATCGCGTCCGTTGCCGCGCGCCAGTCGCACGGCGGGGCAGCGAAGGCAGCCTCCAGCCCGGCCTCCGCCTTGTCGATGGGCAGCGGCACGCCGATGACGCCGGTGGAGGCGACGAACACGTCGGACGGCTGGCAGCCGAGATGCTGTGCCGCCCGCGCCGCGATCGCCTCCACCGCCGCGCCTCCGCGATGGCCGGTGAAGGCGTTCGAGTTGCCGGCGTTGACGACCAGCGCCCGCGCGTGGCCCAGCACCAGCGCCTGCCGGCACCATTCGACCTCGGGCGAAGGGCATCGGCTCTGCGTCAGCACGCCTGCGACGACCGTACCGGGCGCGAACTCGGCGAAGGTCAGGTCGCAGCGATCCCATTCCTTGTAGCGCGCCCGCGCCACCCGGAGCGTCACGCCCGCGACCGGCGGCATGTCGGGGAAGGGCTGGGCTAGGGGAGACGTAGATGACATGCGGCAAGCTCGATCCTATGGTCGCGCGACCTTTGGCGAATGGCTGAGGTAGAAACAACGGTGTCGCATATTCCTCGCGCTTCACTGTCCAGCCCATCCGTCGAACAGCGCCGCCGTGATCGGCATCTCGCGTGGATGATCCTCTGCGCGTGCTCCGCCGTAAGCCTCCCTGTCATTGGGCTTGTGGCCGCGTGGCTGTTGCGAGATTTCACCAGCTCCGCTTTGCGCGACGTCCAGGAGGCGAAAGCGGGAGCCGAGCAGCTGGCTCCAATCCCGCCGGATACCGCCAAACCCGTGGGGGAACCGTCAAGCTGGATCAAGCCGAGCGACTATCCGGGCGGGGCGCTTCGCGCGGGCGAGGAAGGCCGCGCCCGGGTTACCCTAGCGATCGACGCAGCGGGCAAGCCGACCGGTTGCGCGGTCGCGCGGAGTAGCGGGTCCTGGTCGCTCGACAACGGCACGTGTTCGGCGCTGATGCGGAGGGCTCGCTTTGCTCCGGCACGGCCGGGAACGCTCGGATCGCATGAGGGCGAGGTGCGTCGCTGGACCTCGCCCTATGTGCGCTGGGTCCTGCCTGACTGACGCTAGACGGTTCCGCCCGGCATCCCTATGTCTGCAGCCGTGAACCTATTGCTGCTGCTGACCGCTCTGTTGAGCGCGCTGACGGGCGCGCATGTGAGCGCGCGTCCGACGCAGCTGGCCGTCGCTGTCGCGCAGGCCGCGGAAGCGCACGAGACGGCTCGGCCCGCTCTGAAAAGCGCGGCATATCGCCCGGTCGCGAGTCTGCCGGACCTTGTCTCTGTCGCGCATGTGCTCCCGACAAGCGCGCCGGTCCTGGTCGCCCCTGCCTTTCTGAGCCGCCGCCGCGAATAGCGGCGGCCCTCTTTCCGCTTCGACCGTATCCGCGCGCCCGTCCCGGCGCGCCGTCTTCGTATCAGGATCATGCCCATGCTCGGCGGCCTCGCCAAATCCATCTTCGGTTCGTCCAACGACCGATATGTCAAATCCCTCAATCCCCTGCTCGCCAAGATCGCCGGCCATGAGCCCGCGTTGCAGGCGATGTCCGACGACGAGCTCGCCGCCCAGACCGTGCGCTTCCGCGAACGGCTGGCCAACGGCGAGAAGCTCGACAGTCTGCTGCCCGAGGCGTTCGCGACGGTGCGCGAGGCGGCGCGCCGCGTGCTTGGCCAGCGTCATTACGACGTGCAGATGGTGGGCGGCATCGTGCTCCATCGCGGCGAGATCGCCGAGATGCGAACGGGCGAGGGCAAGACGCTGGTCGCGACGCTCGCCACCTATCTGAACGCGCTGCCGGGGGACGGCGTGCACGTCGTCACCGTTAACGACTATCTCGCCGAGCGGGACGCGAACTGGATGGGGCAGGTCTACCGCTTCCTGGGGCTATCGGTGGGCGTGATCATCCCCAACCTGACCGACGAGCAGCGTCGCGCCGCGTACCACAGCGACATCACCTACGGCACGAACAACGAGTTCGGCTTCGACTATCTGCGCGACAACATGAAGTACGACCGCGCATCGATGGTGCAGCGGCCCTTCAATTTCGCGATCGTCGACGAGGTGGACTCGATCCTGATCGACGAGGCGCGCACGCCGCTGATCATCTCGGGCCCGACCGACGACAAGTCGGAGCTGTACAAGCAGGTCGACGTGGTCGTGAAGCAGCTCGATCCCGCCGATTACGAGAAGGACGAGAAGCAGAAGACCATCATCCTGACCGAGGACGGGACGGAGAAGGTCGAGCGCATGCTGGAGGCGGCGGGCCTGCTCCAGGGTGCGAACCTGTACGATTTCGAGAACACCCAGGTGGTCCACCACCTGAACCAGGCGCTGCGCGCGAACGTCATGTTCCGGCGCGACACCGACTACATCGTCAAGGACGGCAAGGTCATCATCATCGACGAGTTCACCGGCCGCATGATGGACGGCCGGCGCTGGTCGGAGGGGCTGCACCAGGCGGTGGAGGCCAAGGAGGGCGTGCAGATCGAGCCCGAGAACCAGACCATGGCCTCGATCACCTTCCAGAACTATTTCCGCATGTATCCGAAGCTGTCGGGCATGACCGGCACCGCCGCGACCGAGGCGGCCGAGTTCTACGACATCTACAAGATGAACGTCGTCTCCATCCCGACCAACGTGCCGGTCAAGCGGGTCGACGAGGAGGATGAGTTCTACAAGAACACGCAAGACAAGTTCGCGGCCATCGCCAAGAAGATCAAGGAGCATGCGGACCGGGGGCAGCCCGTGCTGGTCGGCACCGTCTCCATCGAAAAGTCCGAGCTGCTGAGCGAGTTCCTGCAGCAGGAGGGCGTGGAGCACCGCGTCCTGAATGCCCGCCATCATGAGATGGAGGCGCACATCGTCGCGCAGGCGGGGCGCAAGGCGGCGGTGACGATCGCGACCAACATGGCGGGCCGCGGCACCGACATCCAGCTCGGCGGCAATCTGGAGTTCCGGGTCAACGACGAGCTGGGCCATCTGCCCGAGGGTCCGGAGCGCGAGGCGGCGATCGAGCGCATCAAGGCGGAGATCGCGGCGGAGAAGGCCGAGGTGCTCGCCGCCGGCGGGCTATTCGTGCTCGGCACCGAGCGTCACGAGAGCCGGCGCATCGACAACCAGCTGCGTGGTCGCTCGGGGCGCCAGGGCGACCCCGGCCTCAGCCGCTTCTACCTTTCGCTCGACGACGACCTGCTGCGTATCTTCGGCCCGGACACGCTGTTCGCGCGCATGATGCGCTCCAACATGGAGGACGGCGAGGCGATCGGGTCCAAGTGGCTGACCAAGGCGATCGAGACCGCGCAGAAGAAGGTCGAGGCGCGCAACTACGACATCCGCAAGCAGGTCGTCGAATATGACGACGTGATGAACGACCAGCGCAAGGTCATCTATGAGCAGCGCGCGGACATCATGGACGCCGAGACGGTCGGCGAGGTGGTCAGCGACATGCGGGCCGAGACCGTCAACGCCATCGTCGGCGAGGCCTGCCCGCCCAACTCCTATCCGGAGCAGTGGGACGTCGCGACCATGCGGGAGCGGCTCGCGGCCGTGCTAAACGTCGAGCCGCCGGTCGACGACTGGCTGAAGGAAGAGGCGATCGACCCCGAGCTGGTCGAGGAGCGCGTGCGCGCCGAGGCCGACGCGCTGGTCGAGGCCAAGGCCAAGGAGCTGGAACCGGAGACCTGGACGACGATCGAGAAGTCGATCCTGCTCCAGAACCTGGACCATCATTGGAAGGAGCATCTGGCGACGCTCGACGCGCTGCGCCAGGTCGTCCACCTGCGGGCTTATGCCCAGAAGACGCCGATCAACGAGTATAAGCAGGAGGCGTTCGCGCTGTTCCAGCGCATGCTGGACAACATCCGCGAGGACGTGACGCGCACCATCGCGCACGCACAGTTCCAGCTACAGCCGCCACCCGGCCTGCCCGAGCTGCCCGACTTCATCACCACCCACTTCGACCCATTCACGGGCGAGGACGATACGCGCGACCTGGACGCGGCGGCGCGTGGGCTGGTGCAGACGCAGCTGCCGCCCCTTCAGATGGTGCGCCCCGAAGCGGCGGATCTGGGCGACAATCCCGAGCACTGGGAGGGCAGGGTCAGCCGCAACGCGCCATGCCCCTGCGGGTCCGGGCTGAAGTATAAGCATTGTCACGGCAGCGTGACCGCCTGAGGGGCGTTATGGCCGTATGAACGAAAAAGGGGACGTCCGATGGACGTCCCCTTTCGTTTCAGAGTGTCGGCCCCGTGGAGGCCGGCGGCGCTCCCGAAGGCGCACCCGGGCGGGCGGCGTTCGGGCCGTACCCGTAGGTCGGCACGAACTGATTGGACCGCCGGTCCTGACCCGGCAGCTGGATGGTCGGCCCTAGCCGCTGCAGCACCTGCCGAGCGTCGAACGCGCGGACGTTGTTCGCCGGAGGCGGGCCCTTGCCGGTCAGGATTTCGGCGACGGATTCGTACCGCATCACCGTATCGATGTCGGTCCAGCCGCCCAGGCCGCCGAAGCCACCCCAGCCGGGACCCCAGCCGCCCCAACCGCCGAAGCCGCCAAAGCCGCCCCAACCGGGTCCCCAGCCGCCCCAGCCCGGGCCCCAGCCGAAGCCAGGACCCCATGCGCCCCAGCCCAGACCGGGGCGGGAAAAGGTGCGGGACTGCAGATCGGAGTCGCGATCGACCATGATGAAATGGTCGTCGCCGTTCTGAAGGGTAACCTCCGCCGCGCGGAACAGAAGATAGCGCTCCACCGTCTCGCGCGGCGTGACGCTGTTCCCGGCGAAGCTGACGAGGAACCGATTGTTTTCGAGCTGCCGGTCGGTGAACCCGGTCCGGGCGAACCCTTGACCCCGAGCGGGCCGGTAGCGCGTTTCGGTCGCGCACGCGCTGACAAGCAGGCTTGCCGATGCAGCCGCTGCGATGACCAGCTTACGACCAATAGACGTAGCCATGATCCTTTTCTCCCCCCGCGGCCCTATGCCGCGAGTCTGTGGGCCGGTTAGACGACACGAGTGGAACGTGCGATGAACGGTTTCGCTCCGCAAGCGAAAGGGGAGCGGAAACAGGGGCTTCGTTGCTCAGCGGCCGATCAGGTGCAGGACCAGATCGCGCCGGTGAGGCCGTCGCCTGTGCTCCCAGAGGTAGATCCCCTGCCAGGTGCCTAGCGCAAAACGGCCGCCGAGCACGGGAATTGCGAGCTGCACCCCGGTAAGCGCGGTTCGCAGGTGCGCCGGCATGTCATCCGACCCCTCCTCGTCATGCTCGTAGCCGGCACCTTCGGGCCCGAGGCGGGCGATCCAACGCTGCAGGTCGCGGCGCACGGCGGGCGCTGCGTTCTCCTGGATCAGGAGCGACGCCGACGTGTGACGGCAGAAGAGCGTCAGCAGCCCTTCGGTGATCGCCTGATCGGCGACCCAAGCGGCCACCGGCGCGGTGATCTCGATCAGGCCCTGACCGGGCGTATCGATGCGGAGTTGATGGAGAGACTGCCGAAGCCCTGGCTCGGTCATGTCCCGCGAATGGCTCCCTGAGTTGGATTCGAACCAACGGCCGCTCGATTAACAGTCGAGAGCTCTACCGCTGAGCTATCAGGGACCGTTCGCGGGAGCGCGCTCTATACGCGGGTCCTTGACGGTTTCAAGCCCCTGAACCGGGGAGGGGCGCCGTCACGGAACTGAATTCCGTGACGTCGAAGCCCGGCTCCGCCGAGCCCGGCCGCGCTTGCACGTCTGGTCGCCAGATACTCTGTCGACCTGCGCGCTACGCGACAAACTGCTCCATCGTGATCCGGTCGTCCAACGCGTGCTCCGGGTCGAAGAGCAGGGTCAGCTCACGCGCGCGGTCCATGGCGATGTCGACCCGCGCGACGTCCCGGATCTCCCGCTGGTCGGCGACGGCCGACACGGGCCGCTTGGCGGGCTCCAGCACCTTCAGCCCGATCCGCGCCTTGTCGGGCAGAATGGCGCCGCGCCAGCGCCGCGGGCGGAAGGGACTGATCGGCGTCAGCGCGATCAGCGCGGAGCCGAGCGGCAGAATGGGACCCTGGGCCGAGAGGTTGTAGGCCGTCGAGCCAGCCGGGGTCGCGACGAGAATACCGTCACAGGCAAGCTCGGGCAGGACGACGCGATCGTTGACGGTCACTTCGAGCTTTGCGGTCTGCCGCGTTTCGCGCAGCAGCGAGATCTCGTTGATCGCGGGCGAGGTGTGGACGCGTCCGTCGATGCCCGTCGCCGTCATCTCGAGCGGCGTCACCTTGAACGGCTTGGCGCGCGCGAGCCGCTCGTCGAGGCCGTGCGGACGCCACTCGTTCATCAGGAACCCGACCGTGCCGAGGTTCATGCCGAAGACCGGGACAGCAGGCCCGCGCCGGCCGAGCATGGCGTGGAGCGTCTGGAGCATGAACCCATCGCCGCCGAGCGCGATCACCACGTCGGCCCGGTCGATGTCGACCCACTCGCACGCGTCCGCGAGCGCCTGCGCGGCGGCGCGGGCGGGGGCGGTTTCCGACGCGACGAGCGCGCGACGGGGAAATGCGCTCATCCGCCGGTAACGCTCATGTGACGCGCAAGCGCCGGCGGGCTGCCTCGGCCGATCGCGAAGGCATGGCGCGCCGGCTTGATCGCGAGCGCGTGATCGATCGCTGCGTCCAGCCCTGCCACGCCGCTGCCGCGCAGCGCCGCTTTCAGATCCACCTGCGCGTCATGGCCAAGGCAGGCGTAGAGCTTGCCCTCGGTCGTCAGCCGAACGCGGTTGCAGCCATCACAGAAATTGGCGGTAAGCGGCGAGATCAGGCCCAGCCGGGTGTCGCTGGCGCCCACGCGCCAGTAGCGTGCCGGGCCGCCTGTGGTGCGGGTATCGCGACTGAGGTCGAACCGCTCGGCAAGCCGCTCGAACACGCGCGTCAGGGGTACGAAGCGGTCGGCGCGATCCTCCTCGATCGCACCAAGCGGCATGGTCTCTATCAGAGACAGATCGTGCCCCTCGGCGACGCACCAGGCGAGCATCGCCGGGATTTCTTCTTCGTTCAGCCCGGCGAGCGCAACGGTGTTGATCTTGACGTGTAAGCCCACCGCCTTGGCCGCGGTGATGCCGTCCAGCACGCGGGCGAGGTCGCCGTGGCGGGTGATGGAGCGGAAGCGGTCGGGGTCGAGGCTGTCCAGGCTGACGTTCACGCGGCGGACGCCGGCCGCGTGCAGCATCGCGGCATGCTCCGCCAGCCGGGTGCCGTTGGTGGTGAGCGTCAGCTCCTCCAGCCCCCGTCCGACATGCGCGCCGAGCCGGCGGACAAGGTCGGCCACATCGCGGCGGACTAGCGGCTCGCCGCCCGTGAGCCGCACCTTGGTGACGCCGCGCGCGATGAAGCGCTCGGCGATGATGGCGATCTCCTCCAGCTGCAGCAGTTCGCGCCGGGGCAGGAACGTCATCTGCTCTGCCATGCAGTAACGGCAGCGCAGGTCGCAGCGGTCCGTGACCGACACGCGCAGATAGCGAATGGCGCGTCCGACCGCGTCGATGAGCGGCGCGGGCTGGGTCAGGGCAGGGGCGCTGGCCATCCCCCATGGAGCTAGGCCGGCGCGGGCAGGCCGACAAGTCCCGATTGGCGCGCTCTCCATCGGCGGCTAGGTAGGCGGGCGATGGACAGGCAGGAGCGGCGCCGGGCGCCGGGGGCATGGGCGCGCGGCGTAGCAGTGGCGGCGTCCCGGCGCTGGCTCGACGAGCGGCTGGCCGAAGGCAGGCCGGTGGCGGGCATCCTGATCGGGCTGTCGCGGCTCGACCTGCTGAATGCGGCGCATGGTCGCCGCGCCGGGGACGCGGTGATGCGGACGGCGCTGGATCGGTTGACGGCGTTGGTGGGCGAGCGTCGGGTCGAGCGGCTCAGCGGCGGACGCTTCTTGGTGACCGTCGACGCCGACGAGGCCCGGGCGCTCGCGCTCGCCGGCGGTGCGGCGGAAGCGCTGGCGCATCCCTTTGCGGGCGGCGTGGTGATCGGCGCGCGCACGGCCGTGGCGCTCGGTGCGACAGGGGAGCCGGCGGCGGCGCTGCTGACCCGGCTGGGCGAGGCGCTCAAGCACGCACGCGCAGCCGGAGCGGGCGCGCCGGTGCTGGCGGAGCGCGGCGGGACCGGCTCGCTCGACCGGCTCGCCATCGACCTGCACCACGCGATCGCGCGCGGCGAGATCGAGGTCCTGTTCCAGCCCCAGGTGCGGTTGAGCGACGGGGCGATCGCCGGGGTCGAGGCGCTGGCGCGATGGAGCCACCCGAGCCTCGGCTCGCTGGGCGCGCACGAGCTGTTCGCGGCCGCCGCCTGGGCCGATCTCGAGCTGCCGCTCTCCGAACATATCCAGGAGCGCGCGCTCGCGGCGGTCGCCGCTTGGCCCGTGGCGCTCGCCGGGTTGCGGCTGTCGCTCAACGTGACCGCAGGCGACGTGATGCGGCCGGGCTTCGCCGACGCGCTGCTCGAGCGGGTGCGGGCGAGCGGGCTCGCGCCGGAGCGGATTGCGCTGGAACTGACCGAGGTCGGCCCCGTCGCCGACCTGCCGGGCGCGGCGGAGGCGTTGACCACGCTGCGCAAGGGCGGCTGCCGCATCGCCGTCGACGATTTCGGGGCGGGCTATTCGAGCCTCGCTTATCTCAAGTCGCTGCCGGTCGATGTGGTCAAGCTCGACAAATCGCTGGTCGACGGCCTCGCGCCGGGAACACGCGATGCGCGCCTGATCGGGGGGGCGATCGCGATGGCGCGGGCGCTCGACCTGGCGGTCGTTGCGGAAGGAGTGGAAACGGAGGCGCAGCGTGCGGTGCTCGCGGCCGCGGACTGCGACCTGTATCAAGGCTTCCTGTGCGCGCCGCCGCTCGACACGCCCGCGCTGCTGAAGCTGCTGGAGGATAGCGCATGCGCCCGCTGATTGCCCTTGCTCTGCTCGCCGCCGCCCCCGCGCTGTCGGGAGCGCAGAAGGAGGTGATGACGGCGATGGAGGCCAGCGCGGCGGGATGGAATGCGGGCGACCTCGCGCGCTTCGTCGCGATCTACGCGGACGATGCGACCTTCGTCGCCAAGGACGGCGTGCTGCGCGGCAAGGCCGCCATCGCCGAGCGGTATCAGCCGAGCTTCACCGGCGGCGGCAACAGCCGGGGTCGCCTCGCCTTCGAGCCGGTCGCCTTCCGCACGCTGGGTCCGGCGCAACAACTCCTGATCGCGCGCTGGAAGCTGACGGGCGGGTCGAGGGAGGAGAGCGGGATGACGACCCTTCTCCTGGAGCGCCGCCCCGCCGGCTGGCGGATCGTGGCGGACCATTCCTCCTAACCCGCCGTCTTCGCCAACCCCTTCGAGAGCTGCAGCGCGCCGTGCAGCCGCGCCTTGGCGTCGGGCCAGGCGCGGTTCAGGACGAACTTGCTGTCCGGCCGGAGCTTCGCCTGACCGTTCAGCCGCGCGACATAGGCGATCAGCGCGTCCACGTTTGGCGGCTTGTTGTCGTGAAACGAGACGACCACGCCCTTCGCGCCCACGTCCATCTTGCTGATGCAGGCGCGCTTGGCGTTGAGCTTGATCTCGATGACGCGGATCAGGTTCTCGGTCGCGTCCGGCAGCGGGCCGAAGCGGTCGATCATCTCGGCCGCGAACGCCTCCACTTCGTCCTGCCGGTCGAGGTCGTTCAGACGGCGGTACAGGCCCATGCGCAGGTCGAGATCGGGGACGTAATCGTCCGGGATCAGGATGGGCGCGTCGACGGTGATCTGGGGCGAGAAGTCGCGCGGACGCGTCGCGAGCCCGCCCGCCTTGGCCTCCAGGATCGCCTCCTCCAGCATCGACTGGTAGAGCTCGTACCCGACCTCCTTGATGTGCCCCGACTGCTCGTCGCCGAGCAGGTTGCCCGCGCCACGGATGTCGAGATCATGGCTGGCGAGCTGGAACCCGGCCCCGAGCGAGTCGAGGTCGGACAAAACCTTCAGTCGCTTCTCGGCGGTGTCCGTCATCTGCCGCTCTGGCGGGGTCACCATGTACGCGTAGGCCCGCGTCTTCGATCGCCCGACGCGCCCGCGCAGCTGATAGAGCTGGGCGAGGCCGAAGCGGTCGGCGCGATGCACGATCATGGTGTTCGCCGACGGAATGTCGAGGCCGCTCTCGACGATGGTGGTGGAGAGCAGCACCTCGAACTTGCGGTCGTAGAACGCGCTCATGCGCTCCTCGACCTCGGTCGGGCTCATCTGGCCATGCGCGACGACGTAGCGAACCTCCGGCACCTCGGTGCGTAGGAACTCTTCGATGTCGGGCAGGTCGGCGATGCGCGGCGTCACGAAGAAGCTCTGCCCGCCGCGATAATGCTCGCGCAGCAACGCCTCGCGCAGCACGACGGGATCCCAGGGCATGACGTAGGTGCGGACCGCCAGCCGGTCGACGGGCGGGGTCTGAATGACAGAGAGCTCGCGGATGCCGCTCATCGCCATCTGCAGGGTGCGCGGGATGGGCGTGGCCGTCAGGGTGAGCATGTGGACGTCGGCCTTGAGCGCCTTCAGTCGTTCCTTGTGCGTGACGCCGAAGCGCTGCTCCTCGTCCACCACGACGAGGCCCAGGCGCTTGAACTCGACCGCCTTGGCCAGCACCGCATGAGTGCCGACCACCACGTCGATCGTACCCTCCTTCAGCTTCGCGCGCGTTTCGGTTGCCTCCTTGGCGGTGACCAGGCGGGACAGGCGGCCGACCTCGATCGGGAAGCCCTCGAAACGCGCCTTGAAGTTTTGGTAATGCTGTCGCGCGAGCAGCGTCCTCCGCCACACCACCGCGACCTGCATACCCGCCCTCGCCGCGCCGACGACCA
>ERZ1066120.234-NODE-234-length-57033-cov-43.613728_pt1 | contig 57033 bp, 58 predicted proteins | sample MGYA00382767_ERZ1066120 | MGnify/ENA primary metagenome ERZ1066120 (study PRJEB33369, sample SAMEA5778350) | biofilm metagenome | biome: Industrial cooling water; feature: Water cooling tower basin; material: Biofilm | place: United Arab Emirates | collected...
CACCCCACTAGTATTTCTAGGCTGAGAAGCCAAGACGTGCTACCTGAAATCGGGGGCGAAGCGCTTTGCCATTTAATTAATGCAATAAACAAGCTGAGTGTGGACGAGTACGGCGCCTGTAGTTTGTCAGAACTGATTGAGCTGGTAGAATAGCGTGTTAAGCAACCACTCATCACTCATGAGAAATTACTTGTGACTTGAAAGTCGTTTTCCCGTGATGCGGCTTTTACAGGTAGGTGCCTATTAACGGTAGTCACCCCTTGTAAATATATATATATACAGATACTCACGGCGCCTACCATTTACGCAGTCCACGGCAGGTCAAATTTTCTCCCTTCAGATTGGCGCCTCACGCACTTTTACTTAGCTTGTAGTATAAATCAAATACCCTCACCCAGACGCATAATTTCTAACAGCGTATTATATAAGGTACGGAAAACCGAACCTTTTGTTCCGGTTATATGTCATTAGTTACAATTCTTAACAAGAAGCCGAATATATGTTAATATTTGTAAAGTGGCATGTACGTCAGCGTGTAGAAACTCAAAAATATATACAAGTTTATTAATAAACAATTTTTAGAAGTTTCATTGTATTAAATTATCCAACGTTACTTTAATCACTGTTTTTATTTTTAAATCAGTGATTATTTTACTGTGTCATGGCTAGATTTTATTCTTTATTGTCAGCAAAACTAGGTATTCATGTGCTAAAAACTACAGAATATTCAAATTATCAAATTGAACCTCTTCCAGACACAGGAACATTGACATATAAATCACTGTTGATTCCTGTATCTATAATAATTATTTGGGCGGTGAGCTTAATTTATTTATTATCTATAGATATACACACACTCAATCCTTTTACTTTTGTCGCTGCTATTTTGTGGCAAACCTTTATTTATACAGGTTTATTTATTACGGCACATGATGCCATGCATGGGTCAGTTTTAACTAGCAACGTTAAAATTAATCACTTTATTGGTTCATTATGCTTAATACTCTACGGTTGTTTATCATATAAAAAACTACTAAAAAAACATCATCAACACCATAAACACCCAGCAAGTGAGTTAGACCCAGACTTTCATGATGGTCAGCGCAAAAACTTTTTCGCTTGGTACTCATATTTCATGAAGCGTTACTGGAGTTGGCGCCAGATAATTACATTAATGGTTATCTTCAACGTTATAACCCGTTTATTACATATACCCGAAGCGAACATGAGGTATTTTTGGGTTATTCCTCCCATCCTTAGTTCACTACAATTATTTTACTTCGGTACTTTTGAACCACACCGCGAACCAACAAACGGTTATAAACAACCACATCGCTCTCATACTATCGAACGTCCAGCTTGGTTATCCTTCATCACCTGCTATCACTTCGGCTACCACGAAGAACATCACGAATATCCTCAATATCCTTGGTGGCGCCTGCCTAGAGTATACCAATATCGGCGCCTGTAGGTTGGGTGAAGGCTTTGCGTTCACGTAGTGTCCCGCAGGGAAACCCAACATTCAAGTATATTTGTATAACCGCAAAATCTGTGAAGTTATGTTTTTTACCACAGAGGCGCAGAGAAGCCAGCGCCGTGCGGGGGTTCCCCCCGTTGAGGCGACTGGCGCGACACAGAGAGAACAGAGAAGAAATAAAAGCTAACTTATCTGGAAAATATACTGATACTCGTGTAGCTTTTTTAGGATGCGATATGCTAATTAACTTTGGTTTCTGAGGTTTTTATAAGCATTAACACAGTACGTTGAAAGTTTCACGGGTTGTCACAGTATTAATTTACGTGCAACCCTTTTTTTATTTCTTTCAAAACGGCGCCAATACCAGAAACCTGGTTTCTACGTAAATCGTCGTTTTTATTACAAATTATCGAAAAAGAAACCAGGTTTCTAAGTTTTCCGGAAAAGCTGATAAATCAACTGTAGTAAAATGAAATCTTATCTACATACTCTACATATATATTTATAGTATGCACATAAATATACAAGATTTTTACATCACTGAGAAAGAATTAAAAAAAGCTATCGGATTGAGTCATGGGGATATATGGGCGCATAAAGCAGTCAAAACAAAACGATTATCTATTCTTTTAATTCCAATTTTATTGCTTTCTGGTGGACTTGAGATAGGTTATGCGTACTATTTAATTAAGTGGAATATATTCAGAAAAAACCAAAATAGTATTCTCGAAGAAGTGGATAAATATAATGCAACAATAAAAGCCATCGAAATTCATAAGCAACTAGTAGCCGCAGGAAACACAAACTTAGCATTGAACAACCGAGAAACAATATTCGCTACACTAGAAACAACACGGTCAAATTTAATGTGCGCGCTGTTAACAGAAAGAATATTACGGAAAAACCGTGCATTTATTGCTCGTAACAAAGAACTGATAGCAACTAATTTAACGTCCATGCAAAAATTACCAGAAAATCTCAAAGCACAAGAATATTCCCAAGCACTAAATGAAGCATTACAGATAGCCCAACAAGTGCAAACAGAAATGAAAAAATTACCCTAGGGTTACTCCTAAGAAACCGGGCTTCTTTACGAGAAACTAGGGTACGGGCGCAAAATTTTTCTCAAGAAGCCCGGTTTCTCGGACTGGTGCATTCCGGTGAGTTATGCTATACATGCTTTGGTCATATCTAAAATAAACGCTTCAAGTTCAGCTACAGAATATTGCGCTAACCCCTTGATATACAAGTGATTTGTGAAAGCATTCGATATATGGGAAAAAGAAAAGGCTGGTTTATATTGGCGTTCTAGGTCTTTCCGTTTCTTTTTGCGTTCTGCTCTCGCTAAATTATATGCCGAGCTACGAAATTTTAACAGTTGATACTCATACTCTGCCTCTGACTGAATGAGAATATTTGAATCTTGCCGCAGTTGCTCTGTATACCTTAATTTGTTTTGAAATAGTTCGTCTTGAACAGTAGCATCATCACCTATAAATTCAGATAGCACAGCGACAACCGCCCACCGAGCCAACCCATCTCACCGATTAATCTAGGTAATAAAATTGGGTCAGTGTCTCGATATATATTAAATGCTTGATTCAATACTTTAGTACTGCTATAGCTACAAGCTTTACCCAAGGTATACACTACTTGCTTTCGGGTAAAATGGTTTGGAGAAAAAAGAAGTTGTTCAAGATTTTTAACAATTAAAGACTCTGGATAACCTTTTACAAACTTCTCACGATTATGATGTCGAGAACCTAGAATTAGCAAATCTTGATTGAAGAGACAAGTTGAGCCAATAATTTCATTATCCCCTGATTGTAAAAGTTCGTTGATTATATTGCATAGCTCTGTGTCAGATACCGAGTTAACAATTGCAGCGAAATAATCTATATCTTGTAAGTGGCTAAGGTAATGCAATATCTTACTTTCTATCGTTTCCATCGTGATATACTAATTGTTATACACCCGATGCTGTAAATAATTGACTAAAACGCTTCAAGATTCTTAAAACAGTGTATAAGTCATCACCGCGTCTGATTGTAAATTCGTCAGATAAAGCATAAACTGGCTGTTCTTGCTGTATCAATTTAATAAAAATAAAATTACCACCATTCGTAACTAAACCAAGTAAATTTTTATCCGGTCTTAAATTAGCTAACATATATGATAATGCTTGCGGGATACCTATTTCTAGAGAAAATCCTGCTTGTTTAGACTCAATAACTAAAACCCATAGTTGGTCTTGTAATACTAATACATCGATTTTTCCTCGAATGGTTACTTCTCCATCTTCGGCTGTAATTTCAACTGATTCCTCGCCATCTGTATAAAAAGGTTCTAAGTAAAAACCAGCATAATTTAGTAAGGGTAATAATACTGCCATCTTAACCATGTTTTCAAGCATGGGACGTTTAACCAAGTTTAAATAACTTGCTTTTACTCTGTCTAATTCCTGTTTTTCATAGTCTGTTAGTTCCGGTAAGTCCTGTTGCCATTCATTAAACCATTGCGGAGAATCTACAAACTTCAATTTAAACTTTTTCTCCAAGTCGTATAATTTGACTTTTTCAGCTTGAATTACTGTTACCATCTTCACATCTCCTAATTATAATTACTTTACTTACTATACTTCAAACGAACTTATTCCTGAATTATTAAAGCAAGACCCCAGTTGGATAACTCAATATACAGTTTATAATTTTTTACATCGGCGCCGACAGGATTTAATTACACCGTTTTTGGGACAACAAGCTTACACTGGTCGCTTTAGTACTGGCAAAACTCGTTATATACTGCCTTTAACAAAGGGGTTTTATCGTTGGACAACACAACAGCAACAAATTTTCCAAAAAACCCGCATCTTTCGTAAGGTGGGCATTGCCCACCATACAATATCCCAGAGTTAATGACCAATTATAAATTTATTCAACTCTCCTCTCTGTGTTCTCTGTGTCTCTGTAGTAAAAATATTTACTATAAATTTGATGAAGATACAGGCAGGGGTGCCTGTTCCACAATTTCTACAAGTCCAAGAAGAATTAATATATACAAGGATATTATTAACTATCCGTTGCATCCGTTATATCTGTTGCCAATGTTCACGAAATAATGTTTTTGCTCTTGTAGTCTCTTAATAGATGCGACATGCTAACCAACGTATATCGCATACCTACAGTACGTAAGTTGATTAAGGTGCATTTTCCTCATGCATCCAAGCATTCTACCTGGGTTGTGAATAGAGTTAACCTCTATACGCGACCCTTTTTTTCCAATTAGAATATACGTGCTACATAAGGAAAATTATCGTGGAAACAGACTTACTCGGTTTAGAAATTAGTAAGGGGGAACTCAGACGTTTAACAGGGTTTGACCCAGATGAGGTGTTTCGACCCTCAATAATGCGCGATAAAAAGAAGCGCTTAGGATTTATTGGCAACGAGCTAATGGTAGCTTTAGCATTAACCCCGCTTATAGTCGGATTTATTTATGCTTTTCTAATATTACCTACCATCGGTACATCTATACCGTTGGGACTGGCCTTAATAATTATAGTACCAATAATTGTACTAATCGGACGCTGGTTCTGGCGCCTAAAAACATGTCCAAAAGTCGTCACAGTACTTTTAGATGAAGTCGATAGATACCATGCAGTAATTCAATCAATTCACATTAGCGACCAACTAGCAACATCAGGAAATAAAACTTCACATATCGAAGACCGAGAAAAAGTTATTTCAGGACTACAGCTAATTCGCGAAGATTTGGTACGGGCATTAAAAACTGAACGTATTTTGCGGGATAATAAAGAACTGCTTGCGAATAATCAAGAATTATCTATAAATAATTTATCTAACCTGCAAGCTCTGCAAGTTAGCACAGAAGCGAGCGAATATGCTCAACTTCTTAATCAATCATTACAGATTGCTATCGACGTGCAAGCAGAAATTAGAAAACTACAGTCGCAGCGTTGAGTAAAAAATGACCACTAAACCAGCCAAAATAATTGTTCTCGATGATGACCCAACGGGTTCGCAAACTGTCCACAGTTGCCTGCTTTTGATGCGCTGGGATGTGGACACTTTACGTCTCGGTTTGCGCGATAATTCACCGATATTTTTTGTGTTAACTAATACTCGGTCTTTGACTCCTGAAGCTGCTGCTAAGGTTACAAAAGAAGTTTGTCATAATCTTAAAATTGCCATTGAAGCAGAAAATATTCAAGATTTTTTAGTAGTCAGTCGTTCTGATTCTACATTACGAGGACATTACCCGATTGAGACAGATGTTATTGCCTCCGAACTTGGCCCCTTTGATGCTCACTTTTTAGTACCTGCGTTTTTTGAAGGTGGTCGCATTACCCGTGACAGTATTCATTATTTGATTATTGATGGAGTTCCCACTCCAGTACACGAAACCGAATTTGCGCGCGATTCGGTATTTGCTTATAGTTACAGTTATTTACCCAAGTACGCTGAAGAAAAAACGTCATGTAAAATACCAGCAGATTCTGTAGAAAGATTTTTACTATCTGATATTCGTGCAGGTAGTAAAGAGCGCTTAATGAATCTTCATAATAATCAATGCTGCGTGGTCGATGGTGAAACTCAAGCTGACTTAGATAAGTTTGCCCAAGATATTTTATCTGCAGCAGGTCAAGGAAAACGCTTTTTGTTTCGCAGTGCTGCCAGTATATTAACTGCACTCACTGCTTTACCACCCCAACCAATCGGCGCCCAAGATATGGCACAGTATGTACGTTACGGTAAACCTGGTGCTGTTATTGTGGGGTCACATGTAAAAAAAACAACTCAGCAATTAACAAAATTATTACAAGCTGAAGGTATTACAGGGATTGAAATAGACGTAGCTTCTTTAATTGATAATGGTAATGAAGCGGGACTTTTGTCTGATACTCTACTAGCTGTAGGCGCCGTACATTCAGAAGGCAAAACTCCTGTAATATATACTAGTCGTACTGAACTGACTTTCCCTGACGTTAAAACTCGATTAGACTTTGGCGCCAAAGTTTCCAATTTACTAATGGATATAGTCAGGGGGCTACCTTCTGATATAGGATTTTTGATTAGTAAAGGTGGAATTACGTCGAATGATGTTTTAAGCTCAGGTTTAGCTTTAACATCCGCACGGTTACTTGGTCAAATATTGGCAGGTTGCTCTATGGTAATAACTCCAAACGACCATCCGCGTTACCCAAATTTACCAGTTGTGTTGTTTCCTGGTAATGTTGGTGATGACTCAGCTTTGGCTACAGTTTATCAAAGACTTAGCAAAGTCTAAAGAAACCTGGTTTCTACGGCGCCTTTAAAAACCTACAGAAACCTGGTTTCTACGTCAAATTGTCATTTTTATTACAATATCTCAAAAAGAAACCAGGTTTCTACTATGCTAGTAACAGGATGCCTCGAAGTTAAATAAAAGTGTTTTTTGGCTGGTGTTAATATGGCTTATGATTCTGCTACTCCTAATTTAGAATCAAATTCTAATAATTTTGAACCAGCACAAGTATATCAAAAGGAATTTGATGAAGATATAAATCCGGTTCTCCCAGAAGCAGAACTAAATACTGTGCTGCATTTTATTTCTAGTCCAAGTGTTGATGATGGTAATCACTTTATCTCTAGTTTGGCAAATCCTAAAACAGTTATAGCTCCCAACCACGAACAAAAGTTAGAAGATACAAGCATTGTTGTGGAAACAAGTATTCCAACATACCTGTCTACCCCAATTGCTGAGTATAAAGTAGATTCACTACTTGATGATAGAGAGGTAAGGATGACCAACGATGTAAATTCTGATGTTGTTTACAATACCCCAGTACCATTAGAAACAGAACAACAACAATTAGATACCCCCTCTCAAAATACAAAAATAGTAGAAGCTATTAACCCTTCTGAAGACCTTCCTACTTCAGTATTCGAGCAAAAACAGTTACCTCCTCCTGGTAGTGAAGAAGTTGTGCAAGCAGATAGTTCTGAAGAAAAATCGGAATTGCCTGTCGAAAATACTGTTGAACCTGGTATTATTTCAAACTTGAATCTTGATGAAGATATTACATCGTTAGATTCGTTACCAAAACCTGTTGCCAATCGTAATGTTCAGGTACAGTTTAAAACCGAAACTGAACGACTGGTAATAATATTGCCCAAAGAATCGCAAATTAGCATTAGTGAGTACAGTTGGTCAGAAATTTGGCAACAACTGAAGCAGCGTTTAAATGGTGGAGACCGTTTGCGTGTAGCCAATACAAGTGTACATTTAGTCGCTGGTGATAGATTACTCGATGCTCGGCAACTTCAAGAGCTTGCCGAATCTTTAAAAGAAGTAGAGCTTCAATTAAAATCTGTAGCAACGAGTCGAAGGCAAACTGCTATAGCTGCTGTAACTGCGGGTTATTCTGTTGAGCAACTGCAACTGGCGCCAAAAATTTCTTTCTCAGAAGAAAAAAGTGCTGTGACTCCGACAGCAGAACCGCTATATATGGAAATGACGATCCGTTCCGGGGTAGAAATTCGTCATCCTGGTACAGTTGTTATTTTAGGAGATGTTAATCCTGGTGGTATTGTAGTGGCAAGTGGTGATATTTTAGTTTGGGGTCGTCTCCGTGGTGTGGCTCATGCTGGCGCCAATGGTAACAGTGAGTGTTTAATTATGGCGTTACAAATGGAGCCAACACAGTTACGTATTGCTGATGCTGTGGCACGGGCGCCTGAAAAAGCACCAACACAATTTCATGCCGAAGTTGCATATGTTACATCAGGAGGAATTCGTATTGCCAAAGCTGCTGATTTCTCAAGATTGAGTAAGATTAATCAACAGACATTAAAAATAGAACAATAAAAGAAGAGAAGGATAAATCCACAGGTAAAAAATTAATACTTAATGATTATCCTTCGTGCTTCTTGCCTTATACTTCTTATTCATACTTCTGTATATTGTTTGAGTCTTAAATCGAGCGCGCTTTTATCATGACTCGGATTATTGTTATTACCTCCGGCAAAGGAGGAGTGGGTAAAACCACGGTTTCAGCTAATTTAGGGATGGCAATAGCCAAAATTGGGCGCCAGGTAGCACTCGTCGATGCTGACTTTGGACTACGAAATCTCGATTTGCTCCTTGGCTTAGAAAATCGCATCGTTTATACTGCGGTTGAGGTACTGGCACGCGAGTGTCGCTTGGAACAAGCTTTGGTCAAAGACAAACGTCAACCAAATCTTGTACTTCTACCTGCTGCCCAAAACCGTAGCAAAGAAGCTGTTACACCCGACCAAATGAAATTGTTGGTAAATGCCTTAGCACAAAAGTATCAGTATGTAATTATTGATAGTCCTGCTGGTATTGAAAATGGATTTAAAAATGCGATAGCACCAGCGAAAGAAGCTTTAATCGTCACAACTCCAGAAATTTCTGCCGTCCGTGATGCTGACCGTGTGGTTGGGTTATTAGAAGCACAAGGTGTTAAACGCGCGCATTTGATTATCAATCGCATTCGTCCCGCAATGGTACGAGCAAATGATATGATGTCTGTACAGGATGTTCAGGAACTACTAGCAATTCCTTTAATTGGTGTAATACCTGACGATGAGCGCGTAATTGTTTCGACTAATCGCGGAGAGCCTCTTGTGTTATCTGATACTCCTTCTTTAGCTGCAACGGCGTTTGAAAACATCGTTCGTAGACTAGAAGGGGAAACCGTCGAGTTTCTTGACCTTGACTCGCAAAACGAAAATATCTTTGCCCGACTCCGTAAGCTGTTGTGGACAAAGATTATTTAATACTTCCACCCTTGCACTTTCGCAGATGCAATGATTCTCGAATTTATAGAACGTCTTTTTTCCCGTAGTAATGATACCAGTCGCAGTGAAGTTAAACGTCGCCTGCAACTGGTAATTGCTCATGACCGTGCTGATTTAAGTCCTCAAATGATAGAGAAAATGCGGCAAGAAATCCTTGAAATTGTTTGTCGCTACGTGGAAGTAGAAACCGAAGGTTTAGAATTCTCGCTAGAAAGCAATCAACGCACTACTGCTTTGATTGCTAATTTGCCTATCCGTAGAGTCAAAGACCCCACTTCTGAAGAGGAACCCAGTAGCGAGAAAGTTTAAATTCATAAATTTGCTTCATTATTCTTAACCCCCCAAATCGTCGGGGGGTTGGGTAGATTAAACTTCTTTACGGTAAAGGATGAAATAAAAGGTCAGGAAAGAAGTTATTAAATACTGCCCAAATAGTAAAAGCTATTGATACGGAAACCACAGCTAGAACAGGTGCCAAAGATAAATAGCGCGAAAAAAACGTTTTTTGTTGGTCTGTATTTTGCACAAGTTTACCTCATTAATTCAATGCTGAAACTGCGTATAATTATCTACAAAAATTATATATAGTTACAGTATTGAATCAAGATATTTAAGTTTACAATATCTAGATTATCGATTAATTATTCACGTTACCTCTAACTTCCGCCGTGAGTAAAATCAGAATTTTTGATATATTTGTATCTATAAATATATCTATCGTAAACCCAATAATAACCCTTTAGAGTGAAGAATGATTGATGTACATCACGCCTGTAATTATTGTTACAATAAAACTTAATGAACAAGCTGCCCGTAAAGAGGAAGTTTTTTAGCAATGTCAACCAGGAATTCCGCACGCCGTTGACCATATAGACGCGATAAATCGCTTTTCTACATTCATCCTTTTAGTAGATGACAACACCATCAAATTTACTCCTGAAGGAGGAAGAATTGAGGTACATCTTAATGCATCAGAAAGTCAAGCTCAAATCGAAGTTCATGACACAGGTATTGGTATTGAGCCTGAATTTTGACCTTATGTTTTTGAAACTTTTCGTCAATCAAAAAACTTTAAAACCTGATTAGGACTAGGATTGGCAATCGCGCGTTAATTAGTACAACTCTACGGTGGCATCCTAACTGGCGAGAGTTCTGGAACTAGACAAGGTGCAACTTTCACTATCAAGTTACCATTAATTAACGTTAACCTTTAAGGAGAATAATAAAAAAATATAAAATTTTATTTTAATAAATATGTCTGAAGATTATAACCCAGATTTTGAAACTTTGTTAAGCTATCTCAAGCAAAACTGCGGTTGCGATCTAACTTTTTATAAACGTGATTCTTTAATGCGACGCTTCCAACGTCGGATGCGGGATTTAAAAATTGATAGCTATACGAACTACTTGCAATATTTACAAAGACATCCCAACGAGTACACTACCCTGCTCGACACCATATTTATTAACTTCTCTGGCTTTTTTCGTGACCGTGATTGTTGGACTTATTTAGCTAGTACAATAATTCCTCAAATTATCGCAAATAAACAACCACAAGAAAAAATCCGAGTTTGGAGCGCTGGTTGTGCTTATGGACAAGAAGCTTATACACTACTGATATTACTAGTAGAAACTCTAGGTATCGAGCAATATTTAGAACGAGTGCAAATTTTCGCCACGGATGTAGATGATTCGGCGCTAACACTTGCTCGACGAGCTAGTTATAGTGAAGAAGAGGTAGTAGGAATTCCAATCGAGCTATTGTCTAAATACTTTCACAAAAATGAACAACGCTATGTTTTAGACCCCAAACTACGCTCTACAATCGTTTTTGGGCGCCATAACCTGACTATTAATGCGCCAATGTCTAGAATAGACCTGCTCGTATGTCGCAACGTCTTAATTTATCTCCACGTCAAAACCCAAGCATCTGTACTAGTTCGCTTTCATTTTGCTTTAACCAATAAAGGTTTTCTTTTTCTAGGTAACGCAGAAAGCTTAACGAACAAAGAAATATTCACCCCTGTTAGTCTAAAGCATCGTATTTATACTAAAGGTCAGAGTCTGACTTTGGAAGATCACTTTTTAATTAGACCCCAGACTCGCACAAAAACAGTACTTGACCCTTTAAGCACTCAAACCCTCGTATGGCAAACAGCCTTTGAAAAGAGTGCATTTCCCCAGTTGGCAATTGATGCCAAAGGTTATCTAATTGTAGCTAACGACCAAGCTTGTAAACTATTTAGTATACAAAACAGTGATTTAGGCACCTTTATTCAAAATTTAGAACTCGGACGAATCATCAAAGCGTTGGCTTTAATCAGACAACTAAATCGTGAGCGACGCGCGCTTAAGAAGCAAAACATAGAATGGGTAACAGAAATTGGTACAACTCATTTAGATATTTATATCCAACCAATATTAGATACAAGTGGCACGCTAATTGGCGCCAATCTCACTTTTATTGATATTACTAAGTATATACATCTCGATTTGGAATTGGAACATTTAAGATTAAAACTGGCAAAGATTAGCAACGGATTATGAAGGAATGTAACGGATGGTTGGTGTTAAATAACTTAATTTTTTTTACCATTTTTATTGGGTCTTATTTAAGCAAGTGGAAGCACTATAGTAAAAGTAGCTCCTTGTCCTACTCCGGGACTTGTTGCTTTTACAGTTCCTCCATGAAGCTCAATAATTTGTTTGACAATTGAAAGTCCCAACCCCAAACCTCCTGCATTGCGTCTAATAGAAGAATCTTCCTGCCGGAAACGGTCGAAAACGTAAGGCAAAAAATCAGGCTTTATGCCAATTCCTGTATCGCTAACTCTAAGGGATACGCGCGAGTCTACCTCGGAACGCAGGACTTGTATCTTTCCGCCTTCAGGGGTAAATTTAATAGCATTAGAAAGCAATACTGCTCGGCTTGTGCGCGGGCAAGTTGCTCGCTTTCTAACAATGCTTCACGGCGTGCCTCTAGTTCTTTACGCTCAGTAATATCACGGAAATTAACCGAAAGTCCATCAATAGAAGGATAGGCGAACACTTCCACCCAACGATTAGAAAAAGGAGATAATACTTCAAAGTAGACAGCTACCTGCTCACGCATAGCTTTATAATACTGCTCCTCAAAAGCACTTCCCTTAACCATCTCAAACTCTTCCCAAATAACTTTCCCAAGTAGCTGGGAACGGTTTTTACCTAAATATTCTTCACATCGACTGTTTATATAAGCAAAACGCCACTCCCGGTCAAGACCATAAAAAGCATCGGTTACTCTTTCAAGAATTGTTGCCCGAAGTTTGACTGCTTCAACTTCAATTCTTGAATTTGCAGCTTCCTGCCGTAACCGTGATGTTTCCAAAGTTGCTTTCACACGAGCCAAAAGCTCCCGCACGCTAAAAGGTTTTATTAAATAATCGTCTGCTCCCGATAAAAGCCCCTCAACACGCGACTCTTCACCCGCGCGAGCCGAAAGAAGTACAATGGGTATACAACTAGTACGTTCGTTTGAGCGTAATTGAGTAAGAAGACCAAAACCATCGAGTTTTGGCATCATCACATCGCTTAGTACAATATCTGGCAAATGTTTACGAGCATATGCTAAAGCTGCTTCCCCATCTGCCACAGCAATCACTTCATATTGTGTACATAGAAGTTTTCGCACATACTCACGCATATCTGCATTATCGTCTGCTAAAAGCACTTTTGCTCGTGGTAGCTGTATTTCATTAAATTCTACTTCTTCGATATCTTCTACATTATCTGCCAACCACCCAAGCGCTTCTTCAACAAATGCATCTGACCGAATGTTTGTTTGGTTAAGTACACTCTCACGAACAAGCTCGTTATTTTTAAGGTGTTGCTTACCGCATGGAATTGAGACAGTAAAAGTACTTCCTTCGCCATAGACGCTTTGTACTTTTGAGCCGACTCCTCGCTCTAAAGAGATGAGGATTCTGGCGAAACCACAGGGTTATTGCTAACCCCATTTCTTCCTAGCTTTTCGCCCTGTCTTGAAAACTCTCGCGCCGGGAAACCCGGACGCGCGAGGTTTTCGCTTATTCAAAGCTATCTGGCTAGGCTGTTTCGTCTTTACACAGTTTGGCTCTACGGGCGGAATGACACCACCGGGCGTATGGTTCTAGTCCTCGCACTCGCCATTTTAAACTCACTCCACGCCTGTGTTAAGAACGGCTCCGTCCTTTCCCAATCTCTATGAGCTTGAGACACGTTGAGTTCATCGTCGTCATTGATATATCTACTCAAATACGCAGAGAATAAATCGCGATGCATCTCAAAACCTGATACATCTTTATGTACTCTTTCTGATAGAGACTTTTTGATACGAGTACCATCAAGATGTGTTTGAGATAGCGCGGTTTTTCGAGTAGAAAATGTTGTGAATTGCCCGCCAGCACTTTCAGCCTTGCGTGCTAATTCAGATTGGAAAAAACTGGGTGATTTGGCAGATATTGCTTTACCATATCTTTTCTGCCAACCACGTACTGAGACATTCTCAGCTTTAATATTTACGCCAAATTCGCGTACCACTTTATTGGCTAAACCTCTATTTTGAGACTTAGAATAAGCGGCTTTACGGCGCTCTAGTTCTCGCTTTTTACGTACATATTTTTTATATGCATTACTTTGTTTCCAGCGGCGAGAACCCTTTTTCACTTTACCTTTTTTACGTTTATTACCACGCCCAACTTTTTTATCAAAATCTGGTTCATAGTTTTCTGGATTAGTTGCGCGACGCGACCGCTCCATCTGACGCTGTAAAGTTTTGATTTCTTGCTCAAACGTTGGAACGTTCTCTGCAAATGGGAATAAACCAGCTTTGTTGTCACCAACTACAGCTACATTACTAACATTTAAATCAATACCGACTAATCCAGTATTAGAATTAACTTTGTTGTGCAGTTTATATGCTGGAGTTTCTTTGTAGGGTACACCTTCGTTAATAAGCTGTACATACCAACGACGTTTACCATTTATTTCTCGCCACAAAATGCGGCAATACTTAACTGGTGAACGATACCCATATTCAAGTACTTCATTCCATTTATCAGGAAAGCGGATAGGCAAAGTTAAATCCTTACCCCATTTTATACAGCAATCAGTACCACCAAAAAATTTAATACTTTGTGTGTTGGTTTTACCCTCTATCGAATGAAAAGAGCTAAACAACTTAAACCTAACTTTTCTAGCCTTGCCGTACAAAACTTTTTCAACAGCCTTGAACGCACGTGTCCCAATCTTTTGGATTGTGTGACTATCTAGCTTCTCCCACATCCACCTAGAATTTTTGGCAGTTAATGTAGCAAAGTCTTGCAGTTCAAAGTCAGAAAAGCGTGATTGTTTTCTAGCTTGAGAAAATAACTCATTCTTCTGCTTTTTATCATCCTCAGTTTTGACCTTGATTTTTTTGGCTTCTTGATATGGCTCAGAATTGCGTACATTTTGCACTCTCGCCACAGCCTCACCAAGCACTGCGTTATATAACTGCCTGCCAGCTTGAAATCTTGCATCTAGTTCTTTCTCTGCTTGACTGTTAACCAATAACTCAAACTCAGTGACAAATGACGGTGTTTTTATCTTCTTAGCCATATCTAATCACCTCCTTTGGTGTTGACTTGTTTTATCTATCAACTACAATAGAGTAGATAGAATCAGTTTGTCAACAAGTTTGATAAAATATATGCACAGAAATTATAGACACAATAATCACTCAGTTGGTAGCGCAACCGTACATTTAGTTTGGATACCGAAGCGTAGAAAGAAAGTACTAATAGAAGGTGTTAAGATAAGGCTTGCGGAGATATTAACAGAAGTTGCAAACGAGAATGGATGGATAATTAAAGCGATGGAGATAGCGCCCGACCACGTTCATTTGCTTGTTGAACATCCTCCAGATGTAGCAATAAATCAAATGGTTAAGGCTTTTAAAGGTAGGTCAAGTTGCTACTTAAGACGCGAATATCCACATTTGTTACGACTCCCAAGCCTCTGGACACATGCTTATTTTTATGACACAACCGGAAAGGTATCAAGTACAGTAATAATGAACTATATTAATGACCCGCATCACTCAAATTAAAGCGTTAAAATAGCGAACCCAGTTAAAACTGGGTTCTCGGCATTCCACCCCGATATAAATACCGTCAAAGCATTAATTCTTTTTGGAATTAATACTTTGACTTCGGGGCTATCTGCCTTTCACGTAACAGTGGTATGGCGCCACCATGAAGTTGTACTAGTTCTTGTACAAGTGCCAGTCCAATTCCAGTTCCTTCATGTGTTCGACCTTGCGTTTCTTCAATGCGGTAAAAGCGCTTAAACACATTTTCAATTTCAAACTCAGGAATACCACAACCTGTATCTTGAATTTGTAACTCAACGTTTTCGCCAACTATGTACTGTTTAACAACAATATGTCCAATTTGAGTAAACTTAAAAGCATTTGAGAGTAAGTTAAGAACAATTTTCTCCCATTTATCTCGGTCTACATACACATGTTCTTCTAAAGGTGGACAATCAACTATAAGCTGTAATCCTGCTTTCTCAATTGCAGACCGGAACACGCTTGCAAGGTCAGTAGTCAGTGCCGCTAAATCTGTAAGCTCATAAACAGCTTGCATTCGATTAGCTTCGATGCGCGAAAAATCAAGAAGCGTGTTAACAAGTTTAAGTAACCTTAAGCTATTACGATGAGCAATCTTTATTCGCTCTCTTTGAGTTGGTGTGGTTTCCGGGTCTTGGAGAGCATCCGACAGTGGCCCCAACATCAACGTTAATGGAGTTCTAAACTCATGGCTAACGTTCGAGAAAAAAATAGTTTTTTCCCGGTCAAGTTCGGCGAGCTTCTGCGCGCGTTTGCGTTCTTCTTCGTAAGCTTGAGCATTTCGCAAAGCGACAGATACTTGACCTGCAAGTAGTTCGTAGAACGAAGTATACCCTTCATCAAGCGCGCGGTTAGGGCTAACTCCAACAACCATGACTCCAAGAGGCGCCGCAGTACTTGACGAAGCGATAGGCATTACAAGCGCCGCGCGGGTTGGTTCGTTCCAAGGTCCTCCTGGTAATAATTGATGCTGGTCTATATTTTCAATTAAAACAGTCTCACCCTTATAAGCTTGTCCAAGCGACCATATGTCATCTTTTTGAGGCGCCGAAATATCAAAAGTAACCGGGATAATATGCTCGGAAGAAGCAACCCTTACCATACTTTGGAGCGTGAGAGTTTTGCCATCAACAGAGCGAAGGTAAATTAGGGCAAACGGCACATCAAGCGGGTGTTCTGCTATTGCTGCTGCAACCGAAGCGCACGTTATTTCTACACTTTGTGTCTCACCTGCTTTAGATGCAAGGTCACGAAGCAATCTTAACCTGCGGGCGCCTAATACCTGCTCAGTCACCTCGCTACAAACGCAGAACATCCGACTACTTGCCCCTCTTCATCCGACTGCGGGGCATGTGAAAGGCTAAAATAAGATTCTTCACGGTAGCCTGAGCGCTCCAAAACCAACATTTGTGCCTCGACCCAGTTTGCCACCCCTGTTGTCATTACTTCATTAATCATGGGGCCGAGTGTATCCCACGCTTCAGACAACGTAATTCTTATATCAGTACCGAGAGCAGCAGGGTGCTTATCACCGATAAGCTTTGAATAAGCATCATTATAAAACTGAATTAAATGAGGTCCCCATATCAAAACCATTGGGTAGCGTGAAGCCAAAAGCGTTTTAACAATGCTTTTAAGACTTTGCGACCACGTTTCAACCGCACCAACAGGTGTACTATCCCAGTCGAAAGCACGCATACGCGCCCTCATCTCGCCTTGTCCTGGGAAAATGTTTAATTGATGCTCATCATTCATATAGTATATTGTGGTGCGTTGCGCGCGTCGCGTTACTTAACCAACATGTGACAATAACTAAATAAACTATAATATAATCAAACGCTTATCATCAAAAAATTAATATAATAGCTAAAAACTAGATAGCACAAAATAAACACCTTTTTAAATTGAGAGCATTGTAAACTGCTGCAAGACATTTTTACCATATCATGCAGCAACCGTATTTTTGACACTACCATCGGTTTTATCTTTTTCCTTGGATGCTAAAGTCTCTTCCATAGCTAGCCAATCCTTATCGCTTGCTGCCTCCCAAGCTTTAATTTCCTCGTCTAGCTCTGGAGGCATTTGCATAAGTAGAGGAGTTAGCAATGCTGTAACTTCAACGCTTATAGAATTACCATGCGCTTTCGCCTGCTCGGCAAGTAATTGATACAGTTCAACAGGCAATGTAATTTGAGTATCAATAGTTGTATTCATGTGTAACAAGTTACGATTACATTAACTATTTTAATTTTAACTTATCACAAATAAGTTTACTATATATAGCAATCCTATATGAGTTGTAAAAATTATATCTACGTAGAGACGCGATTAATCGCGTCTCTACAACACGCGGATTTTACGAATGATTTAGGATTGCTATATTTATATTAAGTTGGGTTCGTTGAAATTAGCTATAACTATAGCTCTACCAACTTACAATTTCATTTCCACAACCATCATGCCCCAAATTACATCAAAATTAAATTTCGCTGCACGCTGAATATCAAAATTTGCGGCTGTTAGTAACTCGTGAAATTCTGCTTGAGTGTAGCAGCGTTTATGAGCAGAATTAAATATTTTTAGATACAGGTCAATTAAACGGCAAAAGAAGTAGTCTTTACACCAATCCAAAATAAATACTTTTCCATCGGGCTTCAATACGCGCTTCATCTCAGCTAATGCTGCAACTGGGTCATCAAAAAAATGAAATGCGCTTGCTGACACAATTATATCAAAGCTGTGATTTGCAAAAGGTAAATTGGAGGCGCCTGCTATTTGAAAGGAAACGTTGGGATGTGCTATAAATTTCTGCCTAGCGACAAGTAGCATCTGCTCAGAAATATCTACACCTTTAATTTGCTGCTTAGGGTTATCACGTAATATAAAAGTTTCAAATTCACCCGTTCCACAACCAACATCTAATACTGTTGCTTGAGGTAGAATATCAGCCCAGTTTTTTAGAAAAGTCAGCGTTTTGGTATTGTAGCTATTCCAACGTCGGTCATAAATTTTTGCTACTTGGTCATACTCTTGAATAACTCTTTTTTCACGCATACATATATTAACTAAAAGCTGGTATAACCGCAATGAATAACATTATGAGATATTTATTTTCAAAACTACTGATAAAGCTAAACTAATATTTTGCATATACTCATTTGATAAAACTCCTACTTGGCGAATTAATCTTTGCTCAGAAATTGAACGAACTTGAAATGTATCAGCAGCAGAAACCTTACTCAATCCATTGCTTGAGTTTGGCTCTAACTTTACCATCCACGGTATTGTAGTATAAGCCTCATTCCAATTAGTAATTGGAACAATAACTTTCAGACGTAAAATACCTATCTCATCATTATTAACTATAACAGATGGGCGAGTTTTAGCCATTTAATCACCAATAGTAGGGTCAGCATTAAAAAGCCAAATTTGGCCTCTAAGCATAATCTTCATACTCATAAAAGTCTTCAGTATCCTGGTCTGCAAAAACTATTAATTCACTTCCTGGCTCATAAAAAGGACGCATGATTTCAGCAGCTTCTGCTAGGTTAAGTTTGTTACTAACATGAATTTTAGTATTTGTATAAATGTCTTCACGTATCATCTTAGATGCAGTTTCAATCAATTCTAAGCGTTCTTCAGTCGTCATTTTTTTTAGCGCTTCAAAAATTTCTGTTCTAGTCATAAAATTATTTTTCGAGAGGAAGTAAAATTAGACGTGAAATAGCATTTATATTATGACTCAACTAGTTTCGAGGTGTGTACATCATGGTTAGCACGCCTACAAATACAATGCTAGCACCTAACCAATCAAACTTATCCGGCGCCACTCCATCAACTTTCCAGCCCCATATAATAGACAAAATAATAAAAACACCACCATAAGCAGCATAGGCACGTCCAAAATTAGCTGGTTGTTTTGTAGCAACAAACCCGTATACAGTAAGCAATGCTGAACCAACCAAAGCGAAAACAGGACTTTTACCCTCGCGTAACCACAACCAAACTAGATAACCCCCACCGATTTCGCATAACCCAGCGATAATAAAATAAAAAAAAGAATTAATTATCATATTTAAATGTAGAGACGTGATATATCACGTCTCCCCTACGTTAATTTTCTACAGGATTTATGCAAGAATTTTGTCATGCTGAACGCAGTGAAGCATCTTAGAGATTCTTCACTACGTTCAGAATGACAACTTTTTGTTAAAATGCGTAAGTCCTATTTTATTCTCATCGTTTTTTAATAAACCACGCAGCAGTTCCCACAACACCCAACCCCACAACAACAGGTAACACAACGGATAGAACATTAGTTCTTTGTGGTTCTGTTGAAGCACTGGCGCCACTAACTTTCTGTGCTTGTTGTGGAGATACTTGAGGAGAAGGTGTTACAGCTTTTTCTCCTGTCGCAACCGTAGCATCATAACTCATGGTGAACGGGCGAAAATCACCTTCGGTCTTTGGTGTACAGCTTAACTCTAACTGATAAAGACCTACTGAAGGAAAAATAATATCGGCACCAGGAATACCTTGATATTTTTCTGCGTTGATAGCTTGAACGGTTGGTTGAAGGATAGGTTTATCACTGGGTCTGCGAGGTTTTGAGAAAACTGCCATATTACAGTTTGCTTCATTTAGAGGTAATATTTTTCCTCCTTTGCGAGTCAGTGCGACCCAAGCTCTAGCTGTCTCTCCTGCTTTTGGACTATGGTTTGGTTCAATATGCCAAAGACCTGCTATGTCTCCTTTTACCTGAATGTTGTGGGCAGCAGCGGGAGAAATTATGGAAGCGAGAATAATTATCGAGGCTATATTTCTATTTAAGTTTGGTAGAAGCAACATAAGATTTTATTTGAAAAATCTCACATGCTAAGGTTTGATGTCAAAAGACACGCTGTCATAGTTGTAGAGACGTTACATGTAACGTCTCTACATACGGGTAATGTAAATTTATTTGTCTTTGAATGTCCAAACACCTTCGTCCCAGTCAGCATCTGAAGGTGGACTTTGTAACCAGTGGTTACAGCGTCGCACGTGAAGCATTGCTGCATGGTCGTGTGGGTTTAGTTCTAAGGCTTTATTAAATTCGGACTTGGCGAAGGTGAATTGACGATTTAGGTAATAATGGCGCCCTTTATGATAGTGTTCGATCAATAAGAGCCTTTTACTATCAACTGGGTCAGTACGTAAACCAACTAGTTCGTATATTGCGACTGGTTCGTTTCTACCTTTAACACGAATGTAATCAAGTTCGCGTGCCCAAACATGGTCTTGACATGGCTTATAAGTATTATCACTTATAATAATGTCACAACTATAGTGTTTACTAACACTTTCTAGACGTGAACCTAAATTCACACCGTCACCAATTGCCGTAAATTCCATTCGTTTACTGGAACCAATATTACCGCTGATAACAGTGTCAGAGTTAATACCTATACCAATGTCAATACGAGGTTTATTGATGGCATGGCGCCGACGGTTGAACTCGCGTAAACGTTGACGCATTTCTAACGAGGTTTGCACTGCCATCCAGGCATGTTGTTCGAGTGGTAAAGGTGAACCAAATACTGCCATTATGGCATCACCGATATATTTATCAAGAGTGCCTTTATGCTTGAATACTGCTTCAACCATTGACTCGAAGTATTCGTTCAGCATACTCACGACTTCTTCAGCTTCGAGGTTCTCTGTTAAAGTCGTATATCCGCGAATATCAGAGAATAGTATCGAAACATCTTTTCTATCTCCCCCTAGCTTCGCGTCATCGAGTTTTAGTAATTCTTCCGCTAGTTCTTGTGTCATGTAGCGGTACATCGTACTTTTGAGACGCTTTTCATCGCTGATGTCTTCCATAACTACCAAGGCGCCTCGAACTGACTCTTGGTCGGTAGCATCAGCAATAGAATTAATCGATAAGTTAATACTATGTTCTTCATTATCACCCATTACTAAAGTCTGGTCTGGGTAATATTGCTGACTTTGCTTTCTATCGTCTGCGTGTAAAGCGTCGTGACACCACTTGCTAAACTCTCCTTTTTTGATACTAATAACGTCGGTAACAACTCTTCCTTCTAAGCGGTCAAGAGTATCAATTCCCAGTATCTTTTTAGCACTTTCGTTTGCCGCAATAATATTTCCGGCTTTATCGGTGGAAATTACACCGTTAGAAAGACTGCGTAAGATATCGCGCTGCATTTGCTCTTGCTGCTTAACGGTATCAAACAACTTCGCGTTTTGTAGTGCTACCCCAGCTTGGATGTTAAATGCTTCCATAAATTCTTCGTCGTTACGGTCGAAGCTAGCTTGGAAACATTCAGGAGCTTTTGGCCAGTCTGCGGGGTTATAGTTCGCAAAATCTCCCGATTTCTTTTTATTGACTAACTGCGTAACCCCTATTAACTCTTGGTCAGCGTTAAATACTGGCATACATAACAAGCTACAAGTACGATAACCATTTTGTTGGTCGAGTTGCTTGGCTGTGCTAGAGTCTGGATGCTCATATAAATCGAACATGATATTTAAAGTCTTACCGGAGGCAGCAACTTGTCCAACAAATCCTTTACCAAAAGGAACGCGCAATTCTTTCGTTGACCCGTTAGCTTGAGAAATTTTTGTCCATAGTTCGCTCTTCTCACGGTCTAATAACCATAGGGTGCTGCGGTCAGCATTCATTAACTCTTTTGCCTCATCCATTACCCGTTTTAGGGTTTCTTCTAAATCTAAACTGCTTTGACTCAGTGATTTTATCGCTTTCATCAATGCTGCTGCTGCGCGTTGTTTTTGCGTTGCCACATAAAACGAGCGCGATGATTCTAAAATTAACCGGATAGACAGGGCAAACTCTTGAAATAGTTGTTCAGATGCCTCTGTAAACCCGCGCATATCAATTCGCTCTGATAAAGGTGCCGAGGAGCGCTGCTGCGGTTTTAATTTATTTAGCAACTGTACTACTGCAACTAGTTGTCCTTGCTCGTTGAGTAATGGCAATGCCAGCATTGTGTAGGTACGGTAACCCGTGCGCTTCTCCTGTTGCTGCGCGAAATACGAGCGCGGGTCATCATAAAAATCAAAAGGGATATTAATAACTCTTTTATATGTGGCAACTTCTCCAGCAATACCTTTATTTGCAGGAACACGAATTTCTAATGAACTGGCGCCATCACCTTCAGCAACAATAGACCAAAGCTCTTGCTTTTCTTCATCTAATAAAAATATTGTCGTTCGGTCTGCCCCCAATAGCTCACCTGTTTTGAGCGTGATAGAATGCAACATCTCTTTCAAGATTGTCTCAAACCCCTGCGAATCAAGCATCGATAGAGTTTGATTGACAACCACTAGCTTTTGCTCAACCTCTGTGACAACCTGTTTAAAAGTGTCTTGAGTTAGTGGCGCCAAAAAGGTAGAAATTGTTCCCTGCCGTTTAGCAAGGGCACCCACAGCAGCATTTTCTGGCTGCAAGTCGCGGTCAATATTGTCAACACCAATTATTAAATCGGCGGTACTACCGCAACTAAGTTGTTCAACAGACATAGTTAGCTTTTGATATAGGATTTGATAATTAGAAATGTTTAACGGGTTGTTTTACTATTTGATTTCATGTATACGAGTGTTGTTTTTAGCAACAAGTACCAATCTCCACAGTGTAATCTCTCTTCCATCCAAGCGTCATTACTTAAGTAGGGTACTCGTTATGAGCATATTAGTACCCAAGAACTAACTCGTATTGCTAAAATATCATGATTTGTTGACATTTTGATTTGTGCCTCCCTAAAAAAATAAATAGCTTGTCACCTCGAACTGAACACCGTTCTAGTAGATAGAGTTGTAGACTCAGTAAGTCAATATTTGGTATTTTGGCTATATCTACAGTGTTCCCAACGCCAAAGTAAAACTAACGCTCGAAGTACATTTTTCTCTGAACACATAAATTAAATTGCACTTTAGCTGTATTTAAGAGATACTCATTTTTTGGTAGAGATATTAATAGTAATATCGTTAATAACCTTTATTTTTCTTTGAAAAAAGCTTTAAATGCGTACTTTTACTCACACTTGCTTTCATTGTTATTGTGAATCACCTTCGGACTCCGTAGGTTAATTTGTGTTTTGAAATAGTACCAGGTGTAAAAATGGAGTACTCTGATTCTTCGGGTAATGTGGAACAAGTAGACCCAAGCAAAAGCATAACTAAAACCTCTAACTCTCAAATTGTTATTGCAGAGCGAGGTGTGCTTGTAGTCCATCCTCAAGAAATATCGCATTTACAAGTATTATCGAAGCCGAAGTCACGCAAGCTGCTGCTTCTGAGTTTACTGTCTACTGGCGCCGTTGCCGTTTTAATTGGAGGCGCCGTTCGGTGGCAATATGCTTTAACTCACGAAGTTACTGACAGGGCCTATGTAGCTGCAGATACATATGCAGTTAATACACGAATTCCTGGTCAAGTAGTCAGCGTGACTGCCACCGAAAATCAGGTGGTCAAAAAAGGTTCAGTTTTAGTCAAACTCAACCCCTTAAAATATCAAGCCAAAGTTAAACAAGCTCAAATAAGTTTAGAACAAGCTCAACAGCAAGTTAAAAAAGCTACAACAAACCGAGATACAGCTTCTTCCAAAATTAGAAATCAATCGAAAATACAAATTAAAGGGATGAATGACGCGGCAGTCGTTGCGGCACGCTCAGAACTCAAAGCTGCTCAATCTAAGTTAAAGGCTGTTTTTGCAACTTTTGCGAAAGCCAAACTTGATTACGAGCATTTTGTCAAGCTCCACCAATCAGGAAATACACCCCCAAAAACCCTTCAAGACTCTAAAACCAAATATGACAATCTATTCAAACAACATAATTCCTCAATCGAAAAGGTCAGACTTGCACGAACAAAATTAACAACAGCGCAGCAAAACTTTCTAGATGGACAAATAAAGTTAGCGCAGCAGAAAGTAGAAGATGCTCGTAAAAGCTCTCAAGAAGCAAAAGCTAAATTACAGCAGAAAATAGAGCAAGACAGTAAAAAAATACTGGAAGACCAAGCTAAATTAAAGAAATTAAAAGCTGACCATCAAAAAGCTGTTATTCAGCTAGAGAAACAATTTGCAGCAAAACAAGAGCAACAAAATAAAGCTATTACACGGTTAACAACACACAAACAAGTAGTCACACAGCAAGCAGAAACAGAGTCACTTGTCTTAGACTACGAAAAAAGTCAAATCTACCTAAAAACGGCACAAACTAGATTAAAGCAAGCTCAAACGCAATTAAAAAACGCGGAGTATCAGCTTTATTACACCAAAATAACTGCTCCCAACAATGGGCAAATTAATATTAAGCGCACACAAGCTGGGCAAAAAGTTGAACCAGGACAAACTTTAATGTCGCTTGTACCGCAAAAACCTTGGATAGCTGCCGACTTTGAAGAAGAACAACTCAAAAAAATCAAACCAGGACAGTCAGTGCAAATTCAACTCAAAGCTTTAACAGATAAAACCTTTACAGGTAAAGTGCAATCTGTACTACCACCTTCCAAAGCTCAATATAATCACCTGCGTCCACCTGTAAAAATTTCATTTGACCCTAAAACTTTGGGCAAATACAAGTTACTCATTACACCTGGTACACCTGCCTCAGTAAAAATAGAACTTTAGGAATGCGCTTGTCGTAAGCACTTCAGTGCTTTCCTGAATGAAGCACTGAAGTGCTTACTACGACTAAAAATTTAAACTATCTATAGATGTTTCGATTTCTATATCTAAAATTCGCTCACGTGCGTTTCTATATTCAACTAACTTACCTTCACTATAATACAAATCTACTGCCTTTTCAAAATCTTTTACAGCAGCTTGCTTATCACCTAACTGACTATTCACATCACCGCGATAAAAATAAGCTTCTGCATCTAGGGGATTAATTTTAATAACTTGAGTGTAATCTTCAACGGCGCCTCTAAAATCACCATTCTCATATTTTGCATTGGCACGGTTAAAGTAAGCATCAGCATCACTGATATTAAGTTTAATAGCTTCAGTATAATCTGCGACTGCTCCAGTATAGTCACCAACTTCATAGCGAGAATTTCCACGGCTTTTAAATTCTTCTGAGGTATTAGGAGTTACTTCTGTCGTGACTGGAGTTATTTCTGCTGGCAAATTAATATTGGCATCTGGATTTAACTTGATGGCTTGCGTATAATCTTCAATGGCGCCTTGATTATCTCCAAGATGTGAACGTGCGTAAGCACGGTTAAGATACGCAAAAGCATCGTGTGGATTAATACGAATAGCTTGAGTAAAATCTAGAATGGCGCCTTCACAATCTCCAATTTGATAACGTGCCAATCCACTTCTTTGATAAGCTTTTAAATAGTTCGGATTAATATTAACCGCTTGCTGACAACTGTAAATGGCGCCTTCATAATCACCAAATTGATACTTTGCCGCAGCAATCTTGTAATAAACCTCAGCATTATTCGCATCTATTTTTAAGGCGCCGTTATAAGCAATAATTGCCGCTTCATAATTCGCACGCTGAAAACTATCATCACCATTTTGGGTGTACAAATGCACTAAAGATTCCGAACTATGCTGTGAATCTGATTCGTGTTCGTACTTACCCTGCTCGCCACTATATATATATTGATAAACAGGTAACTTATCGCGGTTAGAGTGATAGCTCGCTAAACTAGAACCAGAATTTGAAAGTAACTGTTCTAGATAACATACCAAACCACCACCATACATCAACTGTTGAATACCAAATGAAATTCGCCCAGTTTTGAGCTTAATCATCGCAGTCGGCAAAAACCCAGCTAACACCAAATTATATTCTGACTGTGCCTCGTTAATTTTCTCTTGAATCAAAACACAGACAATAACCGCATTTTTTGCGACTTCTTCTGATGTCACCGACCACTTCACCGTATCAAAGCTACCACAACGCGATTTTACCTCAACACCAATTAAAGGGTTAGCAGTCAAAGTAAAATCAACATTCCCATCTCCCCCTAAATGCTGCTCGTAGTCAACCTCAGTAATAAAACCCGCAAGTCGTTCCTTAACAAGCTCTTCACCCAGCTTACCTTTTAAAAAACTTGTAAAAACATCACGAACAGGAGACACTCGCTTATACTTCTCTGCCATTCTCCAACAAAAATTTCGCAGAGAATTTAATCGAGTCCCATCAATTTTTGTCAACTCGCTATGCTGTCCTTCATTATCACAATGCAGCAGGGAACCAGATGATAACCTGTTAATAAAATCAGATTGAAGCCATCGCAGTACGGTAATCCAATCCATTAGCGAGTTTTGCGATTTGGGTCTACTGGTTATTTTATTAACTAAGCAAACAAATTAAAAGCCATTTTACTATTTTTTATTCAACTTGTAGCATGGGCCAAGGCGCCTGTGCAGTAAAATTAATTATTTTTACCACAGAGACATGTAGAGACGCGATTTATCGCGTCTTTACACACAGAGAGCAAAATAAAACTAAGGTGGGCAACCGAGCAAATTTTACATACTAATGTACTAAAAAGTATTTCGTATTTGCGGTCAATTCATTATAGTAAGGCTGCAACCGAAAGATATAAACCCAATTCCTTAAGCAACGTATTCAAAGCATGATATTCAACTTGAGCATTTTCTTTTAAGCTTTTATCTAGTTTTTCATAAGCTAACTTCGCTGACGAAGAAAGCTCTTCAATACCACCTTGTGCCTCAACTACATTTTTTAGAGCTTTACTTATAAACTTGGGTTCATTTTCTTCTAAAGCTACTTCAATGTAAGCTGCTGCTTCCAAAGGGTTTTTCAGGTCTTGGATTAGTTGTTCGTGATAACTTACACTTCTAGGCATCATTTCTACTTTTATAATTTTTCCAATATTCTTTAGCTTTTTCTATATCTTTCCCTTGAGTACTTTTGTCACCACCTAAGAGAAGGATAATAATTATCTTTTTATCTTGCCCAAAATATAGTCGATAACCCTGACCGTAATGTATTCTTAATTCAAAAACAACTTCACCAACTGGCTCACAGTCTCCTCAGTTACCTTCTTCTACTCGGTCAAGCCTTGCTCTAATTATAGCCTTAGTCTTTATATCTGGCAAAGAATCAAGCCACTCAGAAAAAGGGTATTTGCCATCATCAGTTTGATAACTCCTAATTTCTCTCGGTTGTACTTCCATATATAGTTCAGTTTAAATGGTAGTTGTGGACACTTCCACCGCACTTATTGGTATCAATATAATATAGTTGTATTGAAGCGAAGTAATTGTCTGTGACAGATATTATTCTGACACGTATTATTGACTTTGAGATGTTGATTAATGCTGTGGGTCAGTGTTATAAAAAGCACTAAAAAATTGGTAAATTTTATGATTTCACATCAAGAGCGCATTATAGTTGTTCAAAGTAACATTACTCAATTACAAGTAGACGCAATTGTCAATGCCGCAAATAGTTCTTTACTTGGTGGGGGTGGAGTTGATGGTGCCATCCACAGAGCAGCAGGAAGCGAGTTACTCACAGAATGTCGTAAACTCAACGGTTGTAAAACAGGTAATGCCAAAATTACTAAAGGATATAAATTACCAGCGAAATGGATAATTCACACCGTTGGGCCAGTCTGGCAAGGTGGAAACCATAACGAAGACGAACTTCTAGCTAGCTGTTACGTTCGTAGTTTGGAATTAGCTACAGAGTACGAAATTAAAACAATTGCTTTTCCGGCTATTAGTACAGGCGCCTATCGTTTTCCAATGGAGCGCGCGGCAAAAATTGCTCTGGCAGAAACTAGCAAGTTCCTTGAATTTAATGATACACTTGAACAAGTCATTTTTGTTACATTCGGTCAAGATGCTTATGATTGTTACCTAAAAGGAATAAAGGAAATAGAAACATAATTCAAAATCCCTTACTTATAAGGTGGATATCAACGCAAATGCCCTCATTCTCCTCTCTTCCTTTGTGTTCTTTGTGCCTTTGTGGTTCAATACTCTTAATATATTAAATATTTGTGATAAAAATAGCATAAATCACGGGCTTTCTATGCCCGTTCCACAAGAAGAACTATTCTACAAGAATTATGGTGTGTGTAAATAATCATATATATTTTGTGTAGCAACGCACGCTCTATTGATTTAATGTCTACTTGGTAAAGATAATTAACAATTGGCGCCCATGAATACTTCGATTAAGTTGCCCAAAAAGTTGATGTTACTTGGTTCAGGAGAACTGGGTAAAGAGTTTGTGATTGCTGCACAAAGACTTGGTAACTATATAATAGCTGTTGACCGCTACGAGTCGGCGCCTGCGATGCAAGTGAGTAACGCGTGTGAAGTTATATCGATGCTGAGTGCAGATGATTTAGAAGCGGTTGTTAATAAGCACAAACCTGATTTTATTATTCCAGAAATCGAGGCTATTAGAACTGAGAAATTAGTCGAATTTGAACAGCGTGGAATTACGGTTATTCCAACAGCCGCAGCTACAAATTACACAATGAATCGCGATAGAATACGTGAACTAGCTCATACAAAGTTAGGTGTGAGAACTGCAAAATATGCTTATGCTTTAACATTAGAAGAGTTAATCGCTGTATCTGATACTATTGGGTTTCCTAATGTCGTTAAACCTGTAATGTCATCTTCTGGAAAGGGACAGTCGGTTGTTAATGATAAAGCCGATGTTGAGAAAGCTTGGCAGGTCGCTATTGCAGGTTCACGGGGTGATAGTCAGAAGGTTATTGTCGAAGAATTTATTGACTTTGATATCGAAATTACTTTACTTACCATTAAACAATGGCAGGCGCCGACTATTTACTGTGTGCCAATTGGTCATCGTCAAGAACGTGGTGACTATCAAGAGTCGTGGCAACCTGCTGATATTTCTGAAGACAAAGTTACCGCAGCGCAAGAAATAGCTAAAAAAGTGACTGATGAACTTGGTGGCGCCGGAATTTTTGGCGTTGAGTTTTTTATTACCAAAGACGAAGTTATTTTTTCTGAACTCTCACCTCGTCCCCATGATACAGGTATGGTGACATTGATTTCACAAAACCTGAACGAGTTTGAGTTGCACCTGCGCGCGATTCTGGGTTTACCTATTCCAAATATAGAACAACTCGGCGCCTCTGCTAGTGCTGTTATATTAGCGTCAGAAAAGTCTGAGTCGTTTTGCTTTGAAGGTGTTGCCGAAGCTTTATCTGAACCAGACGTAGATATCAAACTTTTTGGTAAACCAACTGCACATCCTTATCGTCGCATGGGAGTTGCTTTAGCTAAAGCAAATAATGTTCAAGATGCACGCGCAAAAGCAATGAAAGCTGCAAGAAGCATCAAAATTACGGACATATAAAACTAAACACCGCTAGTTTGATTAAACAAAGCGGTGAAAGTTGTGTCCTACGTAATTAATCTTAGTTTGTTTGTTACAAACTAACTAGCCGTAATTGCCTAGACACTTAACAAAATGGGAACACACTAAACACCGTATATATGCTTGTATCTAAGCATTCTTCATAATATAACATCATAATAGTAGCATGTGTAAAGCTATGCTAAATACTTATTGCAATTTGTCATCTATCTTAATAAGTATTTTTATTGAAATTCGTTGCAAATAAATTACTACACAGTTTTTGCTTGCCCCAATCGCAAATCTATACCAATGCGATGCGCGCAAGCGAATCCAGAAAAAGCGACTGCGTTTAAACCTTGACCAGGAAAAGTGCTGTCTCCTACACAATAAAGTCCGGGTATAGATGTACGATTAAATGGCATACCCAGTAGTCCTGGCAATTTGCGACGTGGTATTGGCCCATACGTACCATCAGAGCGTCCTAGAAAACGGCGATGAGTACGAGGTGTTCCAATTTCTAGGTAATCTAATGAGGCATCAAGTCCTGGAAAAATTTTCTCTAATCTTGTAATTATTCTAGCTGCTGCGGCTTCTTTACGTGCTTCGTAGTCTGATTGTGATAATTTATCCCACTCATTTAACGAGTGTGGTGTAAAAGCGTGAATAATATGATAAGCGTGCGGCGCCAAATCTGGGTCTAGTAATGTGGGTATCGAAACAAAAATTGTTCCTTCTTGTTCAGCCATTTTTTGCCAATTTTCGAGCAAAATATGGTAACATTCTGTATTATTCGTCAAAATCTCCGCTTTCACTCCCATATGTAAACTTAAAAAGCTGGGAGATTTTTGATACTTTTGTTGCCACTTATTTTCATTTATTGGTATTTCTTCCTGAGTAAGCAACTTACCAAAGGTATCCCAACGAGTCGCATTCGAGACAATTATAGAAGCCCGAAAAACATCACCTGAAGCTAGTTTGACACCAACAGCACGACCCTTTTCAACCAATATTTTTGTGACGTGTGCGCTGGTAATAATTTTTCCACCAGCTTTTTCTAAACCTTCAACAAGCGATAGTGCAATTTGTCCAACACCACCTTTAGGATAATTCACTCCACCGTAATGACGGTCAGAAAAAACCATTCCTGCATTAATCATTGGTGTCAAATCTGCTGGTACAACCGACCAACAGTAACATTCCATATCGATAAATCTTAATAATTCAGAGTCTTTGATATATTTCCGCGCAATATCACCAACATTGACAGGTAAATATTTTGCTAAACCCAAACATGACTTTGGATGCTGCAAGAAGGTTCGTAGTAAGTAGCGAGGTTCTTCTAACGATAGCAAGTCCATGCTGTTGAGATAGTTAAATACTTTCCAACATTCATCATAAAAGCGGCGAATTCCCAAACGTTCGTGAGGAAAATATGCCGTAATATTTTCTAAAAATGTTTGATAATTTCTATCTACCTTGACATCTAAATTATTGGGTAAATGATAGTGAATTTGTACTTTATCTGGAATTGTTTCAAGGCTAACATTCACTGCATCTAGCGCGCGAGTTAGTAAATTTGTAGTACCTTTTTGTCCAAAACCAAAAATCATCGAGGCGCCGACATCAAATTTATATCCTTCGCGTTCAAAGTAACCTGCACTTCCACCAGGTATAATGTAGCGTTCCAAAACAAGTACAGACGCACCCTTTACGGCTAATTGAGTCGCTGTAACCAAGGCGCCGATACCTGAACCAATAATAATTACATCAAAGCAGTCATACGACATATAAGAAAAAAATCTTCCAAATCAATAAATAATTATATTAATAACTGTACGACAACCTACTCAACACTCAGCACTCAACACTCAGCACTCAACACTCAGCACTCAACACTCAGCACTCAGCACTAAAAAAAGAGGGATGAGCCTGCTTCTTGCTGACCAATCCCGTCTGCCGTTCCTTAAAGAGAGGAGAACACTTAAAGGACACTATAACTTTGATTGAGAAAGTATGTCAATAAATATTGAAATATTTTTTCAATAAATATGAAGGTGCTAGTTTTAGCTACCAGGAATATGCTTGAGTCCGTTATGATGTGTTTCATTCAGCCTTATACTCTGTCTTAATACAACTAAGGAGGAGCGCTTTTATCTAGCTATGACGCTACAACTACGTGTTTACGTCCCACCCCATCCATTAATCAAGCATTGGTTAGCTGTAGCCCGCGATGCTTCGACGCCTTCAGTGTTATTCAGGAGCGCGATGACCGAGTTAGGTCGTTGGTTGACTTATGAAGCAGCACGCGAATGGTTGCCTACGATGGAAGCCACAGTTCAAACTCCACTGTCTACGTCACCTGCGACTTTAATAAATCCAGAAATTCCAGTGGCAGTGGTTCCGATTTTACGAGCAGGTTTAGGGCTATTAGAAGGAGCGCAAACTCTGCTTCCGCTTGCATCAATTTATCACCTTGGTTTAGTGCGCGATGAAGCGACGCTAGAACCTTTGTGCTATTTGAATAAATTGCCAGAAAAACTTAATCCTCAAACACGAGTATTGATTACTGACCCAATGTTGGCTACAGGTGGGTCAATTATGGCAGCAATGGCAGAATTAACACATCGAGGTGTAGACCCATCTTTAACACGAATAGTGAGTGTAGTTGCTGCTCCACCCGCTTTACAAAAATTAAGTGCTGCATATCCTGGATTAATAATTTACACAGCTTGCATCGATGAGGGTTTAAATGACAAAGGGTTTATTGTGCCCGGTTTAGGAGATGCAGGCGACCGCATCTTTGGGACATAAGCTACTATGCAGCTATGGCTATGGTGACTATCTAGTTTGATAACGTGAGATCAGTCGCAGTTTTTTGTAAGGCGGTAAAGAGATTATGAGTCAACGTGATGGTTTTGCCGGTGGGTTTTTCGCCGGAGCAATTGTCGGTAGTGTTGTTGGTGGTGTTCTTGGCGCCCTAGTAGTGTCACGGCGCGACGAAATGCCTCCTGAAGAAATTCAGCAACTTGCCGAAACAAGAGAGGCAAAGAAAAAACATGCTGCACGCCGTCAACAAATTAAATTGAGCGATACCGAAAGCATGGAAACTGCTAGACGTTCGCTTGAAGACAAAATTGCCCAACTTAATGCCACTATCGACGAAGTTAGACAGCAGTTGGGTAATGTAAACGGCGCCTCGACTTCAGGGGAAGCGTCAGAAAGGGCAGGGTGAAAAAGTGCTTCATGAGTAACCAATGGTAAATGACTAATACTGATTGAGTCGTTTACAATCGATTACAGGAATATCTGTTGACATATCATAGGACAACGAACTACACATGAGTTCTTCAATTGCATTACTCACCCAAACACTGTCAGTATTTATCCAAATATACAGCTACTTACTGCTGTTTCGGGTTCTTTTAACTTGGTTTCCCACTGTAAATTGGTATAACCAGCCTTTTTCGGCGTTAAGCCAAGTTACCGACCCATACTTAAATTTGTTCCGTTCTATCATTCCTCCTCTTGGTGGAATGGATTTTTCGCCGATTTTAGCCTTTTTGGCACTTAATGTTATCGGTAGTTTAGTTGGCAGTTTGGCAGTTAGCGCAGCTGCTGGAGCTTTTTAGCATGTACTGTAGAGACCAAAGAAACCGGGTTTCTACTTTAAAACCCGGTTTCTAATATCATTTTCGTACTTGGGCGCCGAACCCAGCAGCTTTAAACTGTTTGAGTTTTAGGGGTTCAGGTTGGTTAGCAGCTACCGTAATTCTCATCTCAAAATCGCTAACACCAGGTGGAACTTCTGGAATAGAACCAAGACGAGTTCTGTTTTGCATCACAGGGTCATTGTTTGCATCATAAATACGCCCAAAAATATCCGCATCATAGACATACTTGTTTGTAGAGTTTTCAGCTTTGCCTGTAACTAAAAAGCAGTTTGCTGCCATAGTAGTACCACCACTCGTTACAGAACCATCTCCGACTTCAGGAGGGCATTTATGGTAATCAACATCAAATAAGCGAATTTGTGTTAATGCAATAGCTCCAGGACTAAAAGTCCACGATATAACTGTAAATACACAAGTTACTAAAATAGCGGCGAGTGAGCGTGTTAGCATAAAGGGCACCATAAATAAATCCAACCATAGGTAAATTTTACCTTTAAAGAAGCTATCAAATTTATTCCTTTGGTGTTGGATACTACTGTTGCAGTTTTGTAATATTTAGTAGAGTAATAACTAAAGTTATTAATACCTATGACACCTTCGGAGATTGAGTCAGCCCTTATTGAAGCTTTTAGCCATTGTGATGCTTCTGGTATCCCGCTTTGCCATGAGCAAAAGCAAATTCTACTTCAAGTTGCTCTTGCTTCTAAGGAATCTCCCAAGGACGGTTTTGACGATAACCCGCTATATGAATTATCCAAAGAGGAATTACAAGCTTTATTAAGTTTTATCAAATCTAAAGAAGCTCAAAATATATCTTGGAAAGCTTTACTGCTTAATGATTGGTTAAATGGGCAAGATTCAGGGGAAGTACATTTTCTTCGTCAGCGTTATGGAGTACAATGGCTAAATCGCTTACAACCTCATCATTTTGAGAGTCTTGAAGTTACACAGGCGCCTTCGTTAAAAGTTGGCGATAGTATCGAAGTTTGCAACGCACTTTGGGAATGGGTACAAGATAGTGGCCCATGTCAACGTGAATGGTTCACGTGTACTGTTATCTATGTCGATGAAACTATAAATTTAGAAGATACATCTAATGGTTGTATTATTCGCTTTGAAAACGGCGCCGAATATCATATCAGTGGTATTTACGATTGGAACCGATATAATTGGCGTTGGAGTAAGGCGGGTTAACGAAATAATAGTATTACGTTATAATTAGGAAAGTACTTATTCAAAGCTGTGTATTATGAATCCTTCTGTTGCAGCCTTTACACCTAATCACGTATCAAAATTAACATATACCGTTGCTGTACAACAAAAAGCTGAAACAGAATGGACGGCACAAGTTTTGGGGTCTCAAGAACTGAGAGCAGATGGAAACACCCGCGAGGAAGCACTCAAGCATTTGAAAGAACAATTAACACAGCAATTAGCACAGACAGAAATTGTTCAAATTGAAGTTCCTTTACCTAAGTCTTTTAATTCTATATTGGCATTAGCAGGTAAGTATAAAGATGACCCAGACTTTGATGATGTGGTTGCTGCAATACATGAATATAGAAAACAGGTTGATGCTGCAACTAATGACAACGATGAGGTTGCTTGAGGGTGTGGATTCTAGATACTGACCATTTAACCTTGCTACTGCAAGGAAATCCTACGGTAGTAAATAAATTAGCAGCAAAAGCTCAAGGTGAGGTAGTTATAACGGTTGTAACTGCTGAGGAGCAGATTTGGGGAAGATTAAGCGTAATTCGACAAGCTTCTCAAGCTTCAAACGCAGAAAAATTAGTACGTGCTTATCTGAAGTTTCGCTTGGCATTGGATGACCTAATGCGATTTACAATTTTAGATTTTACACAAGAGGCATATTTAGAATATCAAGAGTTACGCCGTCAGAAGATTAGAGTTGGAACTCAAGATTTACGGATTGCAGCAATAGCATTGTCTATCGATGCGACTGTGGTCACTCGTAATCAACGGGATTTTAACCAAGTACCTGGGTTGCGATTGGAGGATTGGACAATTTGGTGATTAGGCGTATTAGGGACTTCCAAATAAAAAAATCTCCAATATTTTATTGTGGAATGGGCATCCTGCCCGTTTATTCAAAGAGGCCGGCAAGGATGCCCACCTCACAAGATGGAGAATTAAATTTTTGGAAGTGCCTTATTTATTGACAAATGTATATATTAATGGCGCCAATACGTAATTTATTTTACTTTTAATTTGATGTTGATGGGGCGGGTTAGAGGTTTTTTGTTTTGCGGAATTGGGTTACTACGTCTTTGATGTCGCGTAATTCACCTTCGACTAAATAATTTAATTGTCGCATTTCTGATGCTGTTATTTTTCCGCTTAGTTGTGATATAGCTGTTTTTAATTCTGGATGTTTTGTTAATGTTTCTTGACGAATGATGGGTACTGCTTCGTAAGGTGGAAAATATTTTTTATCGTCTTGAAGCACTACTAGACCAAGACGTGATATTTGTCCGTCGGTGGAGTTTCCTGCGATGAAATCTACTAGTTTCTGAGTTAACGCACGGTATATTAAATCTAAGCTCATTACACTTGGTCTTTCTCGAAACTGTAAATTATAGGTTTTTGATAAACCTGGGAAACCGTCTTCACGTTCTGCAAATTCATACCCAAATCCAGCACGCCATTGTGGTGTATATTTTGCTGCTTCTGAAAGTGTTTTTATATTGTATTTTTTGGCATCTTCTCCGCGTATAATCATTGCAAAAGTATTCTCAAATCCTAAAGAGTCCATAACTTCAAGATTAAATTGTTCTGCATACCCTTGCTTAAGGCGCCGATAAACTTCTTTTGGGTCATTAATTACTGGTTGTTTTAAAATACTGGTAAAAGCTGTACCAGTATATTCAATATAACCATCAATTTTACCTGCTGTTAGCGCTTGGTGGCAAACAAAGGAACCACCTAACCTAGGTTTACGTTCAACCTTTAAATTTGTCTTTGCTTCAATTTGTTGCGCGAGTAGTTCACCTAATATATCTTGTTCGGTAAAATCTTTTGAAGCAATTATTATATCTCTGGCGCTACTACTGTTTTGATTAGGATTACAACTAGTTATAATTAAAATTAAACAGCAAGTAAAAGCACAAATAAATAAAAAGTTTTTAAACTTCCAATTCATTTATAATCCTAACTCATAACGTAAATGATAAATTAGTGTTTCTGAAGTAGTTGAATAATGGCGCCAATACACTCAACAGGGTCAACAGGTTTAGCAATGTGCTGCTGAAACCCTGAAGATAACGCTATTTCTTTGTCTGCTTCTGCTGCATAAGCTGTTAAGGCAATAGCTGGAACTTCACCCCCCTGCTCTTTAGGTAAATTTCTAATGTGACGGATGAGGGTGTAACCATCCATTTGTGGCATACCGATATCACTTAATAGTACATCTGGTTGCCACTGAGTAATTAGATTCAATGCCTCTACTGCACTTGATGCGGTTTGTATTTCTGCACCTTCTTGTTCGAGCATAAAAGCAAGTAATTCCTGTGAATCTTGGTCGTCATCCACGACTAAGATTCTTGTTCCCTGTAAGTTTGATAAGTCCGAGCTAATGGGGGAAGTTTGATTCATTTGCGATTGTAACGGGTATTAATGGAAGTTTTAGCTTAAATATGGTGCCGTTCGTTTTCTATAGCCTCACTTCAACGTTACCACCTTGGGACGTAAACTTGATAGTATTTCTCTGAGGAATACCAGAACATCCAATTTTATCAAGTACTAAGAGCTTTTGGAATAAATACTTAAGCGCTTCTCCAATAAACCAATTGCAAAATCAGCTACAAAAGCAATTACGGCTGCGGGCACGGCGCCTGCTAAAATTAACTGGTTATTAACTACTGCAATTCCTCTAAATATAAATACGCCTAACCCACCTGCACCAATTGCTGCTGCAATAGTCGCAATTCCAATTGCGATAACCGTCGCTACTCTGACCCCAGCTAAAATAACATTCATTGCTAACGGTAATTCTACTTGCACTAACAATTCCCAGTCGCTCATTCCCATACCCCGTCCAGCTTCACGTACAGCACTATCAACTCCGGTTATTCCCGTATAAGTATTTCTAATTATCGGTAAAAATGAGTACAGTGTTAACGCTACAATTGCAGGAGTGGCGCCAATACCACCTATTATTGGTACAGGAATTAATAAACCGAACAGTGCCAAGCTGGGAATTGTTTGTAATATATTAGCTATACCTAAAATCGGCTGCCTTAATATCGCTTTGCGAGTAATCAAAATACCCAAGGGAATACCAATTAGCGTTGCTATCGTAATTGATATTCCTACCAAAACTAAATGCTCCCCTGCACGCTGTAGTATTTCTGAACCATATTTAATAAGAAAGAAGTCACCCATTGCGATTTTGATTTTTATTGGGTACTGGCGCCCATGACAATAATGACAATGTAGAGACGTTACATGTAACGTCTCTACTATGATATATTTTTTGGTTGTAAAACGCGCGTTGTTAAAACTTTTGTATTATTGTACTCATGCAGGCGCCGTTACTGTTTTGATAAAATTAGTAAGCTGATACATGCTGTACTGCACCTGCACCACTGTCAAACAGAACGTAATCAAGCTCGCTTTCGGTAAAATTGAACCCAAGCGTTGCTGCAAAATCAACTATTTTTTTCTTGTCCCAGCTCCAAACCCCAAACACACCACGAATGCAGCAACCGTTATAGTACTGTTCGTATATATCTTGGTGAGAAGCCACAAAATCATAAAAAGCGTTAACTTGTTCTAAGTGCATACCCTTGTCTCCATTTGTGCTATCTTGCGCTTACTATCAGCTACATCAGCTATCAGCTTAATTACTGAATCGCTAACTCATTATCCAATGCAAAAACTTGTACTAAGGATAAAAAACCAGAAGTAAACGATAATTTTTTGTTTCCAGAGTTAAAATTGTTAGAATCTTAACAATTTACACTATATTCTAGGTATTCTGGCTGATTTGGCTGACGGTAGTTAATAAAGTTTTAAGATATAAATGATACTAACATACAATAGTTACTGTGAAAACATACTTAGGGATGTTGGCTGTTAAAGCTAAGTTAGACTCAAATACTGAGGCGCCACGCTATCAACTAGCCATACACCGTTATCTGAACAGTAAAAGCGTATCCCGTGTAAATGCATTTTTGCAGCATCAACTATAAGTACTACTGGTTTACCACGTCTAGCTCCAACCTTTGTCGCGGTTTCAATATCTGCTGACAAATGTACATGATGTCGGGACATTTTTAAAAGTCCCTGTTCTAAAATTACATCTACAGATTTATGCCCGGTTCCGTGATACAAAACATCTGGAGGGACTTGCGGCTCTAATTGTAGATCTATTTCAACGCTGTGTCCTTGGTTGGCACGAATTAAGGCGCCTGTCTTATCAAATGAGTAACGCTGTTTATCGTTGTTGGCTACTACTTCTTCTAGTTCTTGTCTGCTGATGGGGAATTGATGTTTTTTACAAGCTGCTAATAATTTTTCTACTTCTACCCAACCTCCTGGAGTAAGTTCGATACCTATTCTTTCGGGTTGGTGTCGTAAATGTTTGCTTAGGTATCTACTGATTTTTACTAAACGGGTGTTGTCCATATATATAGATAGTTCTTTCCATAATATATATACTACAAGATAATACAAGATTGGGATTGTAAAAGTGAGTAAAGATTTTATAGCGTGTTACGGCAAGAGCGGTAAGTTAAAAATAATTTAACTGCGTTTACGGAGGAAGTATTATGAGTTACCAGCGTCCGGTTGTATTTATTTCTGAATCAACCCAGGATAGGCGGGTTTCCGATATAGCCATTGCAGGACTCGTAGTATTATTTGTAGTTGCTATTTACGGGTGGTTTGTATTACCTGATACTATACCTATGCATTTTGGATTCGATGGGCGCCCGAATGCTTGGGGTAGTAAACGTATATTGTGGATGTTGCCCGGTTTAGCTTTATTTTTTTATGGGTTTTTGACGTATTTAAATCGTACACCGCACAAGTTTAACTATCTTGTCCCCATTAATGAAAACAACGCACGGCGCCAGTACGCTATTGCGCTATCGATGTTGAATTGGTTGAAAGTTGAGTTGATATGGATATTTGCTTTTATGCAATGTTTAATGTATAGTCTGGCAACTTCACAAAGTTTTAGTTGGGGAATTTGGTTTGTACCTGTGTTTTTCCTGGTTGTGCTTGGGACGGTTACTTATTGGTTACGCCAGTCTTTACAAGCGCGCTGAGAAACCAGGTTTCTTTTAATTAATGTTTAGATTGTTATGCTGAGTGCAGTAGAAACCTGGTTTCTTAAATTGGTAATAACGCTGAGAAACCTGGTTTCTTTTAATAAATATTTAGATTGTTATGTTCAGTGCAGAAGAAACCAGGTTTCTTAAATTTTGAGGAACCAACGGCGCCTATACATAGCGTAAAGAATTACCCACCAAAATAAAACTGTTGTGATGGCGAAAAATAGGGAACCGTTCATTGCTCCTGCCCAAGAAGCAAATAAGTTTTCGTAAATCCAAGTGTATGTTGATGGCGCCTTTTCTCCGACACCAATTTGCGTTTTATTAAGTATCCTAGCCAACAAACCCGAACCGACGAATAGAAAAATTGCGTTTAACCCCATTACTTCTAAAGGGAAACCCAAACGCTTTAATCTCCGAACTTCGATTAGTTCATAACACAAAGCTAGTAATAGTAATGCCCATCCTGCGGTATACACTACATAAGAACTAGTCCATAGCTGTTTGTTAATTGGAAAGATTAATCCCCAGAAGTGTCCAATAATGACGCAAATTAAACCAAAAATAGTAAGATTAACACTAGTACGGCTTTTTATTGCTTGAATACGCAGCCATGCACCTGTAAAGTATCCAAACAAAACTGTGACTATAGCAGGTAATGTACTAAATAACCCTTCTGGGTCAAAGGCACCTCCTTTAAATATATGTGTCCCTAAAATTAATCTGTCTATATAACCTGCTAAATTTCCTTCTGGTGACAGGTTGCCAGCACCGTAACCAGGAACAGGAATAAGAAGCATTGCTGCCCAGTACCCTATTAATAGAATGAGTGCTAATACCCATAGTAAGCGCCGTTTCAAATTTAAAACAGCGAAGCTGGCCAACATGTAAGCTAAACTGATGCGCTGTAAAACTCCCATAATTCGCAGCTTACTAAAAGCTATAGGCGCCCCTTTTAAGATTAAATCTAGAAAAGGAGAGAAAATCGCCAATAATAAACCAAAACCGAACAATAAAGCACCTCTCCTAAGAATGCGCCAATAAACCTTAATATCTGGTCGATTATCATCAGTATACTTGGCAAAAGAGAAAGCCATCGCCACACCCACAATAAAAAGAAAAAAGGGAAAAATTAAATCTGTAGGGGTACAACCATGCCAATGTGCATGTTCAAGAGGAGGGTAAATATATTTCCAACTACCCGGATTATTCACCAATATCATCGAAGCTATAGCAATCCCTCGGAAAACATCCAGAGAAACAAGACGTTTAGTATTAGATATTAATTGTGCCATCTATGTTTATCGTGTAATAAATTTGTCAAAATCATTAAGTGTAATTGTGGAACAGGCATCCCTGCCTGTAGATGTATTTCATTGTGCATGTATTTTATAGTTAAAATCTAATGAACATCAAAGCTACTATTCTAAGCGGACTACTTCTTTTAACAATTGCCTCTCCAGTCCAGTCCCAGGAAAAACAAGCCAAACCCATTCAAACAATAGACACACCCCCACCGACCACCAGAGAATTTAGAGGTGTATGGGTTGCCAGCGTTGCCAATATAGACTTTCCCTCAAAGCCTGGACTAACAACAGACCAACAAAAAGCAGAACTGATAGCTATTTTAGATAAAGCCGTACAGTTAAAGCTCAATGCCATAATTTTTCAAATCCGTCCTATGGCAGACGCATTATACGCATCACCATATGAACCTTGGTCTGAGTTTCTCACGGGTAAAATGGGACAACCCCCATTACCTTATTATGACCCTCTGGAATTTGCGATAACAGAAGCACGCAAACGCGGTTTAGAATTACATGTTTGGTTTAACCCTTACCGCGCAAGTCATATTAAATCTATATCAGAAGTGGCGCCAACTCATATAACTAAAACACGTCCTGATTTAGTTAGACAATACGGTAAGTACATGTGGTTAGACCCAGGAGAAAAAGAGGTTCAAGACTACTCGTTAAAAGTCATGATGGATGTAGTCAAACGCTATGATATTGATGGTATAACTATAGATGATTATTTTTACCCTTATCCAGAACGAAACGAGAAGAAGCAAAATATAGAATTTCCTGATGAAGTAAGCTACGCGAAGTATCAACGTTCTGGAGGTAAACTAAATCGTAACGACTGGCGCCGAGAAAACATTAATACATTTGTTCAAAATTTATACAAAGGTGTAAAAAGTGCTAAACCTTGGGTGAAAGTTGGCATTAGTCCCTTTGGTGTTTGGAAACCTGGATATCCGAAACAGATATCTAATACTGGGGGTTTTAACCCTTACGAAGAAATATATGCTGACTCTCGCAAATGGTTGACAGAGGGTTGGTTAGATTACTTTTCACCACAACTATATTGGAAAATTGAACAAACAGCGCAAAGTTATCCGGTATTATTAAACTGGTGGAAAAGTCAAAACGTTAAAAATCGCCATCTTTGGGCATCAGTTTATACTAGTAGAGTTGGGAACCAAGACCGTCAAAACTGGAATGCTAATGAAATACTCTATCAACTCAAAAGCACGCAGGGAATTATGGGCGCCAGTGGTAACATACACTTTAGTATGAAACCTTTAATGGAAAACCGCGCAGGAATCTCAGATTTATTATCGCAGAAAAGCTATCAAAATCCAGCATTAGTACCAGCATCACCGTGGCTAAATAATACACCCCCCTCGAAACCAATATTAGAGATTCAAAAAAATACAATTTCTAATATTAATCAACTAACTTGGAAAGCAACAGGTAAACAACCAGTCTCATTATGGGTTTTACAAACAAAAACTGGAAATGAATGGAAGACAAATATCTTACCAGCCAATCAAAACTCATATCCATTGACTGATGCTCAAGTTAACACAGTTGCCATTTCTGGTATCACTCGCTATGGAATACAAAGTCCAAGTACAATCATCAAAATAAATAATTTGATCCCCCCAACCCCCCTTAATAAGGGGGGCTAAGAATTTACCTCTTTTTCCCCCCTTAATAAGGGGGGTTAAGAATTTACCTCTTTTTCCCCCCTTAATAAGGGGGGTTAGGGGGGATTTTAGGCGCCAATTCAAAAATTCATTTTATAACAAACAGCAGTGCCAAGTTTACCAAAATAGAAATAGGTTGCCACTGCCTAACTCGATTTTGATGCATCGACCGTGACAGCAAAGCAGGTGACAGCCCTAGGACATTTGTCATTGTAGGCTAAAGAATTAAACTAACTTCCGTATAAAGGCTTAAATAAAAGAGTTTCCCATATCCCACTGAAGAATGAAGCACTACAAGCTAATCATGAGTGTACTAGAAGGGTAAGGCGCCGCTGGAAAGCAGTCAAGATTAACTGTCAATGTCGCCCAAGTATATTAGTAACTTAATTCGGAAGGGTACGTAAATGTTTTATCACACCAAGAAACTTCAATATTTTAAGCCGCCCACAAAGCCAGATGCAGTTTACGCAAAGAAGGTTCAGGAACTCATTGGTGGAACTTTTGGAGAAATGACTGTAATGATGCAGTATTTATTCCAAGGGTTTAACTGTCGGGGACCAGCAAAATATCGTGATATGTTGCTAGATATTGGTACTGAAGAAATTGGTCATATCGAAATGCTTGCAACAATGATTGCTCACCTTCTAGATAAGGCACCTATCAGAGTGCAAGAAGATGGCGCCAGTGACCCAGTTGTAGGTGCAGTAATGGGTGGCACAAATCCGCGCGATGTAATTATGGCAGAAGCAATGGCAATGAACCCACAACACTTAATTGTTTCAGGGTTAGGCGCCACAGCAGCAGATAGCGTTGGTTATCCTTGGAACGGTCGGTTCATCATTGCCAGTGGTAACTTAATGGCTGACTTTCGCTCGAACCTTCATGCAGAATCACAAGGACGCTTACAAGCAGTGCGAATGTATGAAATGTCAGACGACCCAGGTGTAAAAGATACACTTTCGTTTATGATTGCACGCGATACCATGCACCAAAATCAATGGTTAGCAGCACTTGAAGACTTGAAGTCAGAAGGACTAGAAGACGCACCAGTCCCAAGTTCATTCCCATTACAATTAGAAAAACGTGAATTTGCATACCAATTCTGGAATCACTCCGAAGGAACCGAAAGTGCAGAAGGTCGTTGGGCAAAAGGTTCTTCAATGGATGGAAAAGGTGAATTTGAATATGTAGCCAACCCACAACCACTAGGCCCAGAACCTCAACCTCCTCAAGTTGACCCACGTTTGCACGGTACACCAATAGACCCGTCAATCAATACTACTTCCATGTCATCACCTGGTGGTACATCGATGCCATCTGAAGGAATAGTAAAAGAGATTGACAAACGAAACAGACAATAAGCATGTCTGACTATATTGTGGAACAGGCATCCTGCCTGTTCTTCATACAAGGCGCCTATTCTTTATCTGGGCGGGCAAGGATGCCCACCCCACAAGAAAGTATTGGGAGTCAAGATTTAAAATATGAAGTACTATAATGACTATTAACTAGAATATTTATCGCTTATAGTTATTTAAAGGAATATTTACAATGACTCAAGCAGCATCAAAAATTATAACTATCGATGAGTTTATCAAAGAATATGCTGATAATAATCGCTATGAGCTAATTGACGGAGAATTAATTGATATGGAACCAACTGGACCACATGAGCAGGTTGTTGGCTTTGTTGGAAGAAAACTCAATGTGCAAATTGACCAGCAGTATCCAGATTATTTTATTCCGCATCGATGCCTCATTCAGCTTTTGGGTGTAAATACAGCTTTTCGTCCCGATGTAATTGTATTGGATAGTACTCGCTTAGTTAATGAACCGTTGTGGCAAAAAGAACCAGTAATTACTTTTGGAAGCACAATCAAACTTGCTGTTGAAGTTGTAAGTACCAACTGGCAAAATGATTACGCGCGTAAAGTAGAAGATTATGCAATGTTAGGGGTACGTGAGTATTGGATTGTAGATTACCTTGGCATTGGGGGAAGAGAATATATAGGTAAACCAAAACAACCAACAATTACAATCTGTATCTTAAATCAGGATGAGTATCAAAGACAATTATTCCGAAATGAAGATACGCTTGTTTCAACGATTTTCCCAAATCTTCAATTAACTGCTAAACAAGTATTTGAATCAGTAAAATAAAATATAATAAATTTGTGCAGCAGCTTGCTGAATGAATTATTTATCTAGGCAAGCCCACAGCACATAAGTAGAATCTAATCAAGAAAAAGGTGGGATAGAAGAGGGTAAACCAACTCGCATGAATAGTCTTGCAAATGCTTGAGAAAAATGCTCTAAGTAAGGAGATTTTAATCGCCACCTAGAACCTAAATCTGTAGCGTGTTTTAACAAATATTCATAAGGCAAAGTGTATATTTGCCGTAAATCTACAACTAATGCTTCTCTGTTATTTTCTGGGTTTTCTGGAGATGCAAGCATGTGTAAGCCCTCTGTTCTACCTTTTAAAACATGATTCCATCTACCTTTTTTTGCAAAAGCAGGATTAACTTCCTCGTATTCCATAATAGGGAAGATTGGACACAAGATGACTTGATTAACTTTTTTATTGTCTAAATCGCAGCTTTGAGTAACAACAATTAAATCAAATTCTTTTATTCTTATCTGTACATCTTTAGTCTCATTATCTTTTTGTCCAAAAGTTGTAGGGTCAAAAACAGGTATTGGTACGAGACATCCAGGCAGGTAATCACCTTGCCTCAGTGTTGCTTCATTTATCTGCACCCAGTAAGGCGAAATCGTCATTCTTCATCCATTGGATATGGTAGAGGTTTACCGCGCCCTACGAACTGGGCACGCATAGTTACCAGTTCTGAGCGCCTTGGTGGGACTGGATTATAGTCTGTGTCACCAGTATTATCAATCTGTTCTAGATATTGCCTAATAACTGTTAAACTATGTCGAAGTTCACTCGCTAACTCAGCAATATGGCGCCCTTCCGGACTTTGTAATTGTAAAGTAGTTTTTGGTAGTACTAGTAATTTTGGAGATAATGAAACGTCATAATTAAGTAGAGGTGCAATTGTAGCCATTAGTTAATCAACTCCCTTGTACGTTCTGTAATGCAAGCTTCAAAAGCCTTGTTCTTTTGTTCATGCATTTGTTCTAAAATGCCCCAAATTCCTACTTCGTCATTTGGGATATCATGTTCTAGAAATAGGTCTAAGTCCAACAGTATAGAAACAACTTCGGGTGCTGGAGAAGGAACTAATGCTTGATTAAGAACACATATTGTTGCTGGGCTTTGTTGGGGAATTTGTAGCTGCATGAAGTAGCCACTTAATCCTTGTGGTAAGTCAGAGGATACTTCGGGGAAAGTCCTTAAATAATCCTTAAAGTCATCTACAGGTAAAGGAATATCCAGCCTGTTAATGTACCTAACTGCTAACCGAGCAATGGCTTCTGGATGCGTTAGTTCTTGATAAATACTCCACAATCGCTTTGCTTCATCCCGGAATGTTTGCCAGCAGTCGTAGGGAGCAAGCCGACTGAAGGTAAAACCATCCAAACGCACGCTTAAAATTTGTTTTTCGTCTTTGCTGAAGAACCTGTAGCCAAGATGAGATTGGCTTGCTGTTGCTCCAACACTGGAACTTGCAATCATTTCTCCTTGAAGCATAATAAATACATCATCGCGATGAACATACTCAGCTTGAATGCTTGAACCGACCTGTGCCAAAATGTCAAGCTCAACTTTTTGCGGAAGTCGAACTCGTATGTCAATTAACGCTTCGGTTATAGGAGCGCGTAAGGAGCGTGTTTGTGCTTGCATACTAACTATCTTAAGCTACTTTGGCTGTAGAGACAACGCTTTCTTAAAGTGCCTTTACAATATCCGAGTGCTTCTTTAAGATGGACTTTGCCTAGGGTGTACGTGATCAAAAATCGACTACATTCAAATCAGCTAAGAATATTTTTTCATCTTAATATATTCCGCAGCTTTTTTCGGTGATAGTTTGACGCTAGAGTTATTACTACGGATATAAAAAATCTCCTCTTCTTTACCATTTTTATCTTTCATCTTCACCCAAACAGGGTTTGATGATGGCTGGACAGCAACTCGACATACATCTATACCACTTACTTGATGAAAAGTAATACGGAAGTGAGAACCAAATTCTTGTCCTATCTCCCTTAACAACAGGTCATTATTTAAAAACAGCATGTAACCGTCATTATTCTTCTTTTTCAAACTGTGATAATCATTTTCTAAACCAAGAGGTTTGCCATCGTCGTCAATTCCAACTAATAAATTTCCGCCATTGGTGTTTAAGAATGCTGCAACGGTTTTGACTATTTCATGCTCCATCGCTTTATCTAGCTTATTTTCTCGCAAATTCCAACGCGCGGTAGATTTAAACTCAATTTGGTCATTCTCTCCTTGCTCAATTAATGCCACAATTTCAGGGTCTCCAGACATAGACGCCAAAGTTTGATATGCAGCTAAAGCATCTTGTTTTACTTGTTCTGGAACGATAGGGAAAGTACTAAGGATATATTTAAACTCTTCTTCGGTTAAACCGTAGAGGTGAGCTATCATTCCGTCAAGTTCTGCACGCAGCTTTGCTCTTTCGCTTTCGTCAGTGGCGCCGTTTGCATGGGAACCCAGTCCGACTTCTTGCGCGAGTTCATCAAATTCAGGAGTGGTGCAGATGAGTTTTGCCGCGCGTTCGACTATTTCGCTGAAGTATTGGGCGCCTTCTATTAGACGTGGAACAGGCATTTGATATATATAAAATATTGTCAAGTTTTGACTAATTCTTTGTCTAATTCCATAATCAAAAAGGAAAGAGTTTAAACAAGCAGTAGTAAATAAAATTTCTGAATTATTAATTAGCTGTTTACGTTCATTACTACTTTTATCAAAAATAATGCTAGCATTCATTGAATGACCAAAGAAAACTTTTGGAGGTAGTACAGATGCAATTAAAGACCTTTCATTTGTACTAGCAGCTACAGAGCGATAAACCAATCGGTACATTTCATAATCTAATTTTTGATTATCAACTTTACAACGACCTAGTAAAGCTTTCCTACCTTCGTCTTCATCGATCCAATATTTGGGTTCAGCATACTGGTGTGTAAATTGATGAATCATTTTGCCTTTATACAAAGGTAATCGACCTTTTAGCTTAGACTTGAATAAATTTTTATCATCAGTCATGTGAAATTCACGGCTTAAAGATAGATTCCACTTGTCTTCAATTTTTTCCCCCAGTAAGGGAAACTTAGCCATTTTTTCAGAAATATGAAAATCTATTTCATTTTTAAATTCAACTACTGAAAGTGATTCAGGTGAGAGACGACGTACAAGCTCGATACTCATTGAAATGCTATCACTGTTAGGAAATCTTTGTAACTTCAAAAACAGCTACACCCGATACCTCAGCGATACATTTATAGTTATAAGTTTTCTCGTCAATTTCCAGTGGGACTGCTTTTGTACGTGTTGGTTGTGACCAACCTAACTGCTCTATAAATAAATCCTCGAATTGAAAGTTGTATAGCAAATCCCGTGTACGCTGGAAATTGAGTGCCATGATATACCTACCCTGTCCGATAACAATAGAATTTTTTGTAGAAATTAATCTGCATTAGCATTAAAAAATTTGCCCACAGACCGAAGTCTTGGAGCGATAATACTGTTTCTGTAATAACCCTTATGGCGCCAGAAACGCGAGAGTGATTTTGCTTACTAGTAAATACTGAGTATGAGTCGTTATACTGAGCTAACCCGTATACTTCAGGATAAAATTTGACTGTATAAAAATAATTTTTAAATTTGGCGCCTTTCCTGAACCCTGATAAACCCTGTAATCTATAGTCGGTATATGTTTGGGTAACGCGCGGAAATTACTTAAGCTAATCAACACTCTACATAAAATACTCTACGTGGGTGGAGATAAAAGGTAATATTTAAAACAAAATTTAAAATATATTTAAGTGCTTACACTGCACTATATATAGCTTAACTTCTTGCTTCGTTCACACCCGCATGGGATTGAAAATCCACATGCTAATAACGCAATTCCATTAAAATGGAATGTAAGAATATTAATCATTCTTAAAGTTCTCATATATAATGTGTACTAGTTTCTTAATAAATTCTTATGACAGACGAAGAACTTAAGCTATTAATTGAAAATAACGCTCGAACTGCTCAAGAAATGCTTGATTCAATGGTAGAAGCAAGGTTAGAACGTCAAGAACTCCGCTACTGTATGATTCGGCTTGAAGACGGAGTTGAAAGATTGATTAATGTACAAGAAGATATTGCTAACTTGTTAGCATCTCTCGATAGCGACCGTCTAACTGTTTTGAGAAAACTTAATTCGATAGAAAATAAAGTGGATATAATTTTGCAGAAAAGCGAAGAAGGAGAAATTCAATAGGTGAACATTGCTAAACTAAATTACACAATATGACAGTAATTTTGTTAAGCTTCATCTTCAGTTTCTATCGAAACCTCTTCTAACTCTGCTTCCAACTGTTCGATTGTAGGTAATTTTGCTTGTAACTCTTTTGGTAAGACGCGCGTAAGTTCAGCTTGCCATTCAGCAATACCAATAGGTTTATTCACATCCCGTAAAGCGTACTCAGCAATTACATTATCTTTACTTGCACATAAAATTAAACCAATAGATGGGTTATCTTGAGGAGACTTGAGCAAATCATCAACAGCAGAAAGATAAAAATTAATCTTGCCTGTATATTCAGGTTTAAATTTACCTGTTTTAAGCTCAATAACCACAAAACAATGTAATTTTGTATGATAAAAAAGTAAGTCTAAATAAAATTCTTCCTCACCTACTTTTAATGGGTACTGCTGCCCAACAAAAGCAAACCCAACACCTAATTCTAAAAGAAATTTACTGATGTGTTTAATAAGCTCTTTTTCAAGTTCTCTTTCCAGAGCTTCTTCGCCTAAACTTAAAAAGTCAAATATATAAGGGTCTTTTAAAGTTTCTCTTGCAAGGTCTGATTGAGGAGGTGTTAATGTAATGTCAAAGTTGTTAATGGCTTTACCTTGGCGGTTATAAAGATTGCTTTTAATCTGTAGAGTTAAAATATTTCTACTCCAGCCATATTCTACTGCTTTTTTGATGTACCATTCACGCTCAAGATTGTTTTTAATTTTATCCAAAATTACACAATTATGAAACCAAGGAATTTGTGCAGCAGCCTGCTGCACAAATAATTCATCTGGGTAAGCTTCAACGAAAGCCCGCATATATTTAAGATTACGTGCTGAAAATCCCTTCATGTCTGGGAAAGCTGCCTTTAAATCTTTAGCAAGGCGTTCGATGACTTTCGTACCCCATCCTTGCTGTTGCTGCCGTGCTAATATTTCCCGTCCAATGTGCCAGTAAAGTAACACTAACTCACGGTTAACAGATAACGCTGCTTTTATCTGGGCGCCGCGAACACGTTCTTTTAACTCGCGTAAAAAGTCATCATAACCATCTAGCGGTGAGAATGCCATTACCTCAAACCATGTAAATAATTCTTGTTGGTATAATGATATTATAATAAAGAATATATTTTTAACAGATGCTTCACTGCGTTCAGCATGACAATTTATTATACTTACTTATAGCATCACTTTTGCTCAAATAATCCTAGCGAACAAATAATTTGAGGTTCACGCTTTTCTATTTCTTCGCTGACGATGCACAAACGGTCATCCATCCGTAATGCTACCACTAACTCTGCTAGTTGTTGATTACTAATGCCGCTTCTTAGTTGTCGGTTTAATGTATCAATTGCAGATTGTCTTAGTGGGTAGCGGTATATGTCGTCTATGGCTTTTAGTAGTTCTTCGGTGACAAATGAAGTGCCCTTCATTTCTTGGGCGTAACTTTTCAATCGCTCGTAACTACGGAATCTGGCGCCTGATGGTCTTCCTAACTGACCACCCATGTTTTTTTCTTCTTCTGCTAAAAGTTCGGCGCCTATTTTAACTAATTGGTGATGTTGTTTATCTCTAGATATGGCAGGTGTAGATTCATCACAAGCTGCCATTTTTAATACAGCTAATTGTGATTGAGTAACGCTATTGCCTTCTCTATCAATATATATTAAAGAGTCATTACCCTCAGTAGTCTTCATATACATTAACACACCCTCTGGTTGGACAGTTTGAGGAGTATGCGCGCGGGTCGAGTATACGACATTGGGCATTTCTTCGATTAACTTCTTTAATGCTTGATTTTCATCAGTAGCTTTTTTCCAAATTTGAAAAGCTTCCGATGTTAAATCTACTTCTGTATCCTCTTCACCGTCCAATATACCAGATTTTTCATTATATAAATCTAGAATTACCTGCGTCTCGTCATCCTCAAAAAATGTCTCATCCGTTCCAACAACTTCGGCATTTTCTTGTAATCTTTGCTTGAGTCTTAAGCGTAAATTAATAATGCGCTCTACACCTTCTGCTGGGAGAAACGAATAACAAATAATTTTTTCAGCATTTTGTCCTATTCGGTCAACACGTCCTGCTCTTTGAATTAACCTAATAATAGCCCAAGGTAAGTCCCAATTTACTATTATTGCACAATCTTGTAAATTATGACCTTCACTCAAAACATCGGTGGCTATTAAAATACGTATTTCGTCACTATATGATACTTTATCTCGTTTTCCATTACTTACTGGGCTAAACTTTCCTGTTAATTCTGTAGGGTCTTTTGCTTGTCCTGTCACTCCTGCGACGTTATTAATATTTCTAGCTTGTAAATTATCTGTTATGTAGCGTACTGAGTCGGCAAATTGCGTAAAAATTAATACTTTTTCGTTTGGATAAGTTTCTGTTAAAAGCTTGACCAAAGCATCTATTTTATCATCTTTATTTGGTTGCCATTGCCCAATTTCTTGCAGTACACTAATTAAGGCTTTCGCATCGGCTAATAAATCATTTTTTAGCTTTTTAATATCAAATAACGTTGAACGTAGCCATTTAAAGCGTCGTTTATAGCTAGTTGTATATTCTTGATAAATAAACTCTGCTTTTTTACGGAAAGCTTTTTCTGTTAATGTTTCCGTTTCTGCATTCTCTTGTAATAATTCATCAGTATCATCTTCTGTTTCCGTATCAAATAAGGTTGCTACGATTGAATCTGCATCTTCATCGTTGTTACGAGTATCTAATCATCGTTGTGAGCATTATCCTAAAAGTTCCCACTATTAATGACAAGCCAAAAGACTTTCAGTGTTTGTTCCAACTATGGCAGCAAGTCCCAGAAAATGCAAAGGAAGTAATATTTGATTTCTCTAAGTGTCACTTTTTGAGACCGAATGCTGTTGCATTTTTAGGTGGGCTAGCTCGGCTCATCGAGTCACGAGGCGGTAAAGTCATATTTGACTGGGATACAGTGAAAAGGCACGTTTGCATGAACCTTAAGCAAAACGGCTTTCTTTACGCATTTAATGGTGCTGATGAACCTTGGCAAGGTAATTCTATCCCTTATAGAGAAGACTTATCTCAAGATAGAGATGGTTTAATTCACTATTTAGCCGAACAGTGGCTTGGTAGAAACTGGGTTCATATAAGTGATTATCTGAGAGCTTTGATTGTTGGGACTACTTGGGAGATTTATGCAAACGCTTTTGAGCATGGACAAACAGATATTGGTGTGTTCAGCTGTGGGCAGTACTATCCGAAGCTACGCGAACTGAAACTGACTGTGGTTGATTTTGGCGTGGGAATCCCCCATAATGTACGTGATTTTCGTAAAATCCCTAACTTGCCAGCAGAGCAAGCATTGCAATGGGCTTTCCAAAAAGGTACAACTACTAGAATTGGAAATGTAACGGGTGGTATCGGTCTTGACTATTTAAAAAAATTTGTTCATATAAATAAGGGAAAACTTCAAATTTTAAGTCATGATGGATGTGCGACAATAGATGAGGAACAAGAAGTTTACGAAAATAAACAAACTTTCTTTGGAGGAACACTGGTAAACATCACACTCCTGTGCGACGAGTCGTATTACGCCTTGGGCTTTGAAGCCGATGATGAGCCGTTGTTTTAAGGGAGAGGAAACAAAACCATGAGACACGAAATTCTGAATTTAGTAGGCAAAAACTGTATTACACCTGGCGATGGTCAAAAGGTGTATGAGCTTGTTCATCCAGAACTATTAGCAGATCGACCTGTAGAGCTTGACTTTGCCGGAGTAAAAATTTTTGCTTCTCCCTTCTTCAACTTCGCGATTGGGCAACTGCTGAGAGATATCGAACCGGAAAACCTCAATCGTCTTTTAAAGGTGTCTAACCTCAACCAAGTCGGCAAGCAGATACTCAAGCTAGTGATTGAAAATTCCAAGCGGTATTACTCAGACCCTGATTATCGTAGTAGAGTAGATCAAGTTATCAGCGAGCAAGCTAATACCTTTTAATGCCAGTTAATTATACAGTTCGGGCTGAGATAGTCGATATTCGATCTGATTATCCAAAAAAAGAAGACATATTTTTAGTAGATACAAATGTTTGGTACTGGCAAACCTATACTAATGCCGGTAGATATTCTCGCCTCTATCAGACTACTGATTATCCTTCTTACATAGGGAATGTCATTGCTGCTGACTCGTTACTTTTATACTGCGGTCTTTCCCTTGCAGAATTAGCACATAATATAGAGCAAACGGAAAGACAAATATTTTCTCAAGCAATAAGACCTAAAGAATACCGTCACAACTTTACAACAGAGAGAGCAAAGTTTGTAGCGGAAGTTCAAGCTGCTTGGAGCCAAGTAATATCAACTGCGGTATGTACTGATATTATAGTAAATGAAGATACAAGTAATGCTGCGCTAACAAGATTTCAGACTCAATCCCTTGATGGTTATGATTTGCTGATACTAGAAGCAATGGATAAAGCTGGAGTTACGCAGATAATTACTGATGATGGTGATTATGTAACTGTGCCAGGAATTAAAGTTTTTACAGCCAATACAGGTGCGATTGCAGCAGCAACAAGTCAAGGTAAGTTGCTCATAAGATAGAGTGATCTATCGCTGCTCTAAAAACAGCAATTTATACTAGAAACTGGTTACAACTTTACTTTTAAAGCAAGCGAAAAGATTGAAGATGCTACCCTGTGGGAAAACTGCGTTAACGTTCCTCAGCATGACATAAATCCTGATTTGACCTGTTAACAGTATAGTTAATAATTCTTGTGGGATGGGCATCCTGCCCGTCTAGCAATCCCACAATCCCCAATCTCTTTACCATGCTTCTGCCCAATATATTATTTCTGATGCTTGGGGGTTTATTGCGACACCGTAACTGTCACCGTGATTCCATTGAAAATCTTTGCTGCCTTTATCGTCGGCGCCTAATACCAAGATTTCGTAGTTAAATGGAAATGATTTATCGGTGGTGTCATCACTGGTATGGAAGAATGTTGTGGGGACACCGTTGGGTTTGTTGATATGCTCGTTTGTGTCACCACCTCTGAATTTATATTTGGCTGCTTGACGATATTGTGTTACTAAAGTGGCTATTTTAGATTGTGGCTGTTTCATTCGTAATTGTAAAATGTTACCACCCTGCATGTAACCAGGTGAGTAAACGAAGCGAACACCTGTAGCATCAACTGGTATTTCAGTAGGAAAATGCTTTATTTGTGATTTATCTAACCATAATTTAGTTCGTACTTCTCGGTAACGCCCTGTGTCTTCGACTATTTGATTTTCCTGGCTTTTATCAAGCGCGCGCGAGAGAAAAAATCCTCCTCCCACTATCCCGATTCCTCCCAACGATATCGATAATATTGTAATTATTTTGACAAGACTCGTTTTCATGCGCGTTGGGTAATTTGTAGAGTTTTGAAAGTCCTATTACCCAACTACTACCTAATTCAGTAATTTTCCGTATCTAGCTAGGGATATATTTACAAAACTTAATAATAAAATTGGTAATTTTCCTGAAGACAAGTTAAATCAACATCAAATCTTTATTAAATACTTAAGTAGTGGCAGCAGAGTGTAATTATAAACACTTGTGTGCTATACATTAAGCTGGTATTTTTTAACACAAGATAAATAAAAGACTAAGTAATAGCAATGAGAAAGATATTCATTACTGCTTTATTGTTAAGCGCTTCAGTATTATCACCGATAAAAGCTTTCGCGCAGCAGTTCAATCAATATTTTATTTTTGGTGACAGTTTAGTTGATAACGGCAATTTATTTCGTCTGACAGGAAATCAATTTCCTACTAGTCCGCCATATTTTCAAGGACGTTTCTCTAATGGCCCTGTGTGGTCAGAGATTTTGGGTTCTTCCCTTCAAATCGTTCCTGCCGCAAGTGTTAACTTTGCTGTTGGTGGTTCGTCTTCTGGGAATGTAAATACTTTGAGTGGTTTGCTCGGCGCCCAGTTACCATCGTTACCGTTTCAAATCAACACTCAGTTTAACCAATTTACATCACAAACACCTCTTGACCCGAATGCGTTATATGCCATATCAGTTGGTGCCAATGATTACTTAGTGCGACCGCTAATATTACGGGCTACTAGTTCGCAACCAGTAGTAAATAATATATCGACTGCCGTCAATACTTTAATTGATAAAGGCGCCCGTAATATAGTAGTGTCGAATTTGCCGACATTAGGTAGTACACCCCAAGAGCAAGCGTTAGGGACTGCCACTGTCAGCACTAATTTAACTCTTGAGCATAATCGAAATTTGAATATTGCACTGGGTGCAATAGCTAGAAGTCGTAAAGACGTTAATATTATTCCCTTGGATGTTAATGCTGTATTTACAGAAGTAACGGCAAAGCCAGATAGATTTGGGGTTACGAATGTTTCTGAACCTTGCTTTAATCGAGTTGCGGGTACATTATGCTCAAATCCAAATCAATATTTATTTTGGGATGAAGTTCACCCAACTACTCGTGGACATGAATTAATTGCACAATATGCTGCTTCTGTTATCAATGCTCCTAAGACCTTTGTACCTCAAGGTGAAGTTGGTTTAAATTTTGCTAAAAGACAAACACAACTTATCGACGCGCGTTTGCTAGCTTTAAGCACTACTCCTACAACACCTGGTGATACAAACCGTGTAGGAGCTTTTATTAACGGTGATATTAATTTTGGAGATAGAGAAACAACCAGCAAATATCCAGGTTATGACTTTACTACTTCAGGTGTGACTGCTGGTGTTGATTATCGTGTTGCAGATAATTTGGCTGTTGGTTTAGCTTTGGGTTACGCAAACAATGACACAGATTTGAAGCAAACCCGAGGTAATATTGGTGTTGATGGTTATTCTATATCACTTTACAGTAATTACGTGGGAGATAGTTTCTACGTTAATGGCGTTTTGGGATATGGCGATAATGACTATGATATTAAGCGCACAACTAATTTTGATAGTCGTACTGCTGTCGGTAAACCTAATGGAAGTCAGTTTAATGTAAATGTAAACGGTGGTTACGTTGCAAAATCACAAAATGTTGCTTATGGCCCTACTCTTGGTTTACGTTATAACCGCGTTAGCATAGATAGCTATACTGAAAAAGGCGCCGATAGTTTAAATATGAGAGTTAGCGACCAACAAGTTGACTCGTTTGTAATGAGTGTTGGCGCCCAAGCTTCAATTAGTATAGATGCAGGTAAAGATAGTAAAGTCATCCCAAATGTGCGTGCGAGTTACGAACACGAGTTTGGTAATGATAATCGTACTATCACCTCAGAACTTTTATCTCAACCTGGTATTCCCATGCGTTCGCAAACCCTAGAACCAGACCGCGACCGTTTTAGATTAGGTGCGGGAGTAAAAGTTCTATTTTCGCGCAACGTTGCTGGGGCAATAGATTATGAAGCCGTAATTGGGCAAAGCGATTTCAGTGATAATACTGTAAAAGGAGAAATTCGTTATCAATTTTAATGAGAAATCGGTAAAGTCGAAAAATATCCTATTGGCTTCGGCAAGTCCATTGAAGTTGGCTCAACTAAGGTAGATAATGTCGAGGTAGCTATTATTGCCAATAAAGAAACTGGTCTTTTGGGGCAGAATTTTTTTGGTAAGTATGATGTTACTATTAAACGTGATGAGATTGAGTTTAATGAGCCATTGGATAAGTAAAATTGTATAGGGAACATTATATAAGAAACGGGCAGGGATGCCCGTTCCACAAGAAGATTTTTAGTTAGTTAGCAAGTTGGTTGCAGGCAATTTAGTATTTAGCAAGTTGGTTACTGGCAAGTTGGTTACTGGCAAGTTGGTTACTGGCAAGTT